>Ga0214919_10001606_pt1 | contig 36688 bp, 37 predicted proteins | sample LL1503_MetaG_FD_177994 | JGI IMG/M metagenome (GOLD analysis project Ga0214919, IMG submission 177994) | Freshwater microbial communities from Lake Lanier, Atlanta, Georgia, United States - LL-1503 | ecosystem: Environmental > Aquatic > Freshwater > Lake | place: USA: Georgia | collected...
CCCCGACCAGCCAGAATGGCTGGACCACGTGAATGCCTCTGTTCTCAAAGTCAAGCTGGGCACGGCCATCATTGGCATCAGCTCAATCCATTTGCTCAAAACCTTCATCAATGCAGCCAATTACGACGAAAAAGTACTGATATGGCAAACCATTATTCACATTACTTTTTTGCTCAGCGCCATGGCCATTGCTTTCACTGACAGGCTGATGTCTCACCACCAATCCTCCGGCGGACATTGAATTTTCAATTTAGATTTCTTTAAAACCATAACGAACTATGACCACACGCATCCAACAAGAAGACCTGATTGAATCGGTCGCAGCATCGCTGCAGTACATCAGCTACTACCACCCGGCAGACTTTATTTCGCACCTGGCCACGGCTTATGCGCGTGAACAAAGCCCTGCGGCCAAAGATGCGATTGCGCAAATTTTGACCAACAGCAAAATGAGTGCTATAGGGCACCGTCCTATTTGCCAGGACACCGGCATCGTGAACGTGTTCCTGAAAGTGGGCATGGATGTTCGGCTGGAGGGTTTCTCAGGCAGTCTAGAAGACGCCATCAACGAAGGCGTGCGCCGTGGCTACAACTACGCAGACAACATGCTGCGTGCTTCGATGGTCGATGACCCCCAGTTCGCGCGCAAAAATACCAAAGACAACACGCCCGCTGTCATCTTCACGCAGATCGTTCCGGGCAACAAAGTCGATGTCACGGTTGCAGCCAAAGGCGGTGGCAGCGAAAACAAATCCAAATTGGTCATGCTTAACCCCGGTGACAGCGTAGTTGACTGGGTGCTCAAAACGGTGCCCACCATGGGCGCGGGCTGGTGTCCACCGGGCATGCTCGGCATCGGCATTGGCGGCACCGCAGAAAAAGCCGTGCTCATGGCCAAAGAAAGCCTGATGGACGACTTGGACATGTACCAATTGCTCGACAAATCCAACAAAGGCAACAAGCTCACCCCAGTCGAAGAACTGCGTCTGGAGCTCTACCACAAGGTCAACGCCTTGGGCATTGGCGCACAAGGCTTGGGGGGCTTGACCACCGTGCTCGACGTCAAAATCAAGATGTACGCCACGCATGCCGCCAGCAAGCCGGTTGCCATGATCCCCAACTGCGCGGCCACTCGCCATGCCCACTTTGTGTTGGACGGCTCGGGCCCGGTCTATCTGGATGTGCCATCACTCGATCTGTGGCCCGATGTCAATTGGACCCCCGACACCCAAAAGAGCCAGCGTGTTAATCTGAACGGCCTCACCAAAGAAGAAGTGGCGAACTGGAAACCTGGCCAAACCCTGTTGCTCAACGGCAAAATGCTCACAGGCCGTGACGCGGCCCATAAGCGCATTCAAGACATGCTGGGCAAAGGCGAGACATTGCCCGTTGACTTCACCAACCGCGTGATTTATTACGTAGGCCCTGTGGACCCTGTCGGTGATGAGGCCGTGGGGCCCGCCGGTCCGACCACCTCCACGCGCATGGACAGCTTCACCGAGATGATGCTGGCACAAACCGGCTTGATCGCCATGATCGGCAAAGCCGAGCGCGGCCCGAGCGCCATCGAAGCCATCCAGAAACACAAGTCAGCCTACCTCATGGCGGTGGGCGGCGCGGCTTACCTGGTTGCCAAAGCTATCAAGCACGCCAAGGTGGTGGGGTTTGAAGACCTGGGCATGGAAGCGATTTACGAGTTCGATGTGGTTGACATGCCCGTGACCGTGGCGGTGGATGCTGGCGGCACCAGCGTCCACATCACGGGGCCCGACGAATGGCAAAAACGCATTGCCACAGGCGAGTTCAAAGGCATTGCGGTCACTGCGGCTTAACCAAATCACACATGACTGTCATGGCCTATCAACCCATTGGCGTCTTTGACAGCGGCATTGGTGGACTGAGCGTTTTGCAGGCCTTGATGGCCGAATTACCGCATGAGCGCTTTGTGTATGTGGCCGACAGCGGCCATGCCCCCTATGGTGAGCGCGGCGATGCTTTTGTGGCTGAACGCACCCATGCCATTGCCGACTATCTGGTTGCGAATCACCACATTAAAGCCTTGGTGGTCGCATGCAACACGGCAACGGCCGCCGCCATTCACGAAGCGCGTATGCGCTATCCACAAATGCCCTTGATTGGCGTGGAACCGGCGCTCAAACCCGCCGTGGCCCAAAGCCAAACCGGGCGAATCGGGGTCATCGGCACACGCGGCACCTTGGCAAGTGCCAAGTTCGCCAAACTTCTGGACAGTCTGCAAGGTCAAGCCGAATTTGTAGTCCAAGCCTGCAAGGGTTTGGCCCACGCCATCGAATTGAGCACCGGTCAACCGCCTGCACAAGGCCTGCAAGACTCCGAAGTTTACCGCCTGTGTCAGACCTACACCCAAGCCATGGGCCCCTTCGGCAAAGGGGTGGGGCAAATAGACAGCTTGGTTTTGGGTTGCACCCACTATGTCTTTGCGATCGACGAATTGCGCGCGATTTTGGGTCCGGAAATTGCCTTTTTATCGACCGGTGAGCCCGTGGCCAGACAAGCCCGGCGTTTGCTTGAAACCCAAGGCCTGCTGGCAACAGATCAACCCAATGCTGTCCGCTTGACGCAACTGCTCACCACCGGCGCCTTAACTGATTTACAAACTGCAGCGCTGCGGTGGCTGCATTTGCCAGCCCAGCAATGCAGCCTGGCTGAAGACTTGCATTAAGAAATGCATTTAGGATTGCTTCAGGACTTTGAGTTTGATGCCCATAACCGCGTCCCTTTCAGTTCCAAATGCGTGAGGTAGACACGCAAATCAAACTCCAGCTGTTGATACGCTGGCTCCATGTGTTCACACAGTTGGTAGAAAGCGCGATCGTGGTCCCGGATACGCAGGTGCGCCAATTCGTGTACCGAAATCATGCGTAAAAATTCAAGCGGGGCATCTTTAAAAACCGCCGCTAATTTAATTTCTCGTTTGGATTTGAGCTTGCTGCCCTGCACCCTTGAAATGGTCGAATGCAAGCCCAACGCATTTTGAATCACATGAATCTTGCTGTCAAAAGCCACCTTGCTCACCGCGTCGGCATTGCGCATGAACTCGTTTTTAAGTTCAGTCACATAGTTGTAAAGCGCACCGTCCGTCCGAATGCCATGCGCTTGAGGGTATTTACTGAGCAACCACTCCGACAAGCGATTTTGCGTGATGAGTGTGTGAACCTGGCTTTGCAAAGATTCTGGATAGCCCCGCAGCAAGGGCAAAGCAGTCGCAGACACCTGAGATCAGTGCAACGAAGACGCAGCCAAGGCGGCCTGGCGCCCGCGCTGTATATCGACCGGAATCAAGAGCACCAGACCCAACAAGAACAACAAAGCGGTCGACCCAATCGCCAAACGCTGATTGCCATCGGTTAGCCAGGTAATCACACCATAGGTGAGAGGGCCCACGATACTGGCCAGGCGAATGGCAAAGGTCCACAGCCCAAAATACTGCCCCAAACGATCGGGGGGGGCTAACAAACCCGCCATGGCGCGTCCAGCCGATTGACTTGACCCCATGCAAACACCCGCAATGGCGGCCGCCCACCAGAATTGCCCCTTGGTAGTTGACAAGGCTGCAATCACACAGGTCAACGTCCAGCCCAACAACGTGATGGCCAATGCGATCTTGTGACCAATCCGGTCTTGCAAGTAGCCAAAACAAAAGGCCCCAGCAAAAGCGGCAATGTTCAGTACAAAAATCAGCACCATCGTTTCTTGTTTTTCAAAACCGATCACTTGCTCGGCATAAATGGCCGCCAAGGTGATGGCCACCGCCACCCCACCTTGGTAAGCCACAGAGCAAACCAGCAACTGGGTGAAATCTTTGAACTGACGCGCCTCTTGCAAAGTCTGCCAGAGTTGGCGCATCTCCCCCATCAAGCCTGCAGGACGGGGCCAATTCGGTTGAGCTTGTGCATGCTCTTTAAGCAAGGCAAAAGTCACCAAAGCCGCCAAGCCATAAATGCTGGCCGTGATCAGCATCGTCACCGGCACAAATTGGGCGGCAGGAATGTTATGACTTTGGGCCCACAGGACATACCCCAGGCAGATCCCCAAGGCCAGCATGCCGCCGATATAGCCCAAAGACCATCCCCAGCCGCTCACACGCCCCATGGCTTCAGGCTTGGCCAGTTCAGGTAAAAAAGACGCCGTCAGAGACTCACCGTAAGAGAAAAAAGTATTGGAAACCACAATCAAGACGACGGCCAAGGCCACCTGATCAGGGCCAGCCCAAGCCAATGCGGCCGTGCTGATGACACATGCCACGGTGACCCATGACAACAATTTCTTTTTGGCCGCATGCCGATCAGCCCACGCCCCCAAGCCCGGCATGGTCAGCATGACAATCGCATAGGACAGACTCAACGCAGACGTCCAAGCCAGCGTCGCCCACGCAGCACCGCCCGCAATACCGCCCACAAAATAAGCCGCAAACACCGCGGTGATCACCACCGTGGTGTAACCTGAGTTGGCAAAGTCGTACATGGCCCAGCCAAAAACCTCCCGCTTGCGAACCCCGGGGTTCAGCGCATCAGCAGAAAACAAGGCCATGCTGAGCAGTCAGTGAAATCAATGCAAATGGCGAGGCCGGCGACCGCCACCACCATGCGGACCGGAGCCCCCCATACCGCCGCGTGGCGGCTTGCCCAGTTCCAAAGAGCTCACCAAGTCTTCAAAGCGTTGGCCAAAGAGTTTGTCAATTTCAGCCACAATACCGCCCAACTCTGCGCCATCGAAATGACGCTCCATCAAACTGACCACATCCTGCACCAGCAAATCGCGCTGCGCCTGCATGATGGACGCAGGGTCGGGGCCGACGAACAAAATCAAGAAATCATCACGAGACTCGGTGCCGCGTTCTTCGTCTTCTTCGTCGTATTCTGTGTCGTAAAAAGTGACTTCGATTTGTGCACCTGTAGCCGACACGTCATTGATGTTCATGCACATGTCGTCCAGCACTTGGCGGAAATCTTCACTGCCACGGACCGTCCAGCACAACTGCAAGCGATGCTCAGAAGATTCGAAAACGATCCCGGGTTCTTCTTCGTAAAGACTTTTTGCCCCCTCCATCAAAGAACGGGCGCCTGCATACTTCCAAAGCGGCTTGAGCGTTTCTTGCAGCGCATTCAGGTCCACCTCATTGCGGAGCAAGACATCACCATGCACATGAATTTCGAAAGGGGTGTTGTAGGAGCTCATGGTGTCTTCAATCGATGGCGCCCTGGCCGGAATCTAGCCGGCAAGGAACAAAAACTTCATTCACATTATTACACTAAACACCCTATTCAAACACTCCAAACACCCCTTCACGGTGCCTGCTGATTGACAACCAACTTCAAATTGCGCGAACCCACGGCCACGTTCTCCAGCACGCCCATCCAGTCGCCTGAGCGTGTCATGGCTTCACCGGATTTGGAGATGCGCACTTTCAAAGTGACTTTGGTTTGCGAAGAAAGTTTGCTTGCAGAATTCATGGCTGTGCTGTCGTCCAGGACAAAGTCAAAGGGAAAATTGTCAGCTGTCTTGCGCAGAATGGCCAGGGGCATCTTCTGGCCGTCTGTGGGTATGGCATAGACAAAGACCACGTCCGTGGGCGCAATCTGTGCTTTGACACTCGGATCGATCGACACGCGGCCGCTGAGCACTGCACCCGACGCAGGGACAGTCGCGGGCACAGTCGCGGGCACGGTCACTTGCACTGCCGCAGACGCTTTTGGCGCCAGCACAGGTTCTCCCGCTTTTTCACGCGCCGTATTCAAGGCAATATCCAAGCCCTTCAACTCTTCATCGTTGTCATTCAGTTGGCTGCGCGCTTGTTGCCAGTATTGAATGGCTTTCTTGTAATCGCCTTGTGCATACGATGCGCTACCGGCCAAGGCCAAGCCATTGAAATGGCGGGCATTCTTGGCCAGCACCTGCAAAATCACAGCCCAAGGTTCGCCAGTGAAATCCCCACCACGGCGCAGCGCGAGAACTTCCGCACGTTCCAATGCAACTTCATCGTTCCCCTCCAACTCCAAAGCTTTTTGGAAGGCAGAAAGTGCTTTGTCATACTGATTCAATGCCCGGTAGACTCGGCCCAGCATGGCCCAACGCTGGGGATCGCTCGAATCGGCTTGCAGTTTTTGCGCCAAACTGTCCGCCATGGCTTGTAGATCAGGTTGTTGTTGAGCATCCACAGCAGCAGTCATTTGCGGATCAAGTCCCAGCGGTTGACCCAGCAACACATAAGTGGTCATGGCAGCCACAGGCAACAAAACCGCCAGGACCATAGCGCTGGCCAATGCGCGGGGTGATTTGGCGTCTGATGCATCTTCGGCTTGCGCTGTGTCCTCGAGCATACGACCCAACAACTCGGCACGGGTCAGCTCGAAAGAGGATGCGGTGATCACACCTTGACTGTGTTCTTTTTCCAGATCCAGCAGTTGCTGGCGGTACACGCTGGTATTGGCTTGTTCATGCTTATGCTCTGGCGTCAAACGGCTGCGCAGCAAACTCCACATCAACACCAACACCACCACAGCCGTCAGAGCCAAGGCGATCAAAATAAATACAAAATTCGAATTCACGCAGACTCTCCGTCTTTCAGCAGTCGTTCTGCTTTTTTCAACTGTTCGTCAGTCCAGCCGGTCTGAGGTGCTTGCCTTTGCCGCTGTCGCAAATACATCAACATGGCCGTCAAGGCCACCAACAACAACACAAAAGGGCCAAACCACAATGCCCATGTCATGGGTTTAACCGTGGGACGGTACAGCACAAAATCACCATACCGAGTGATTAAAAATGCCTTGATTTCGTCATCTGTTTTGTTTTGCCGAATCAAGCTGCGCACCTCTTCACGCAAGTCACCCGCCAATTCAGCATGCGAGGACGCCAAGGATTCGTTTTGGCACACCATACAACGCAACTCTTCTGAAATATGCACCATCCGGGCCTCGATCACGGGGTCCTGGGCGTTGGGTTCGGCCTCCTTCGCCATCAAGGAACCAGCCAGGCACATCCATAGCAAGGCCACGAGCACCGATGGCCGACAAAAAAGAGCAAAACATCGCTGCATGGAAATCTCAGGTTTTCTGAAGGTCGCTGACCAGGGGCAAGATTTTTTTCACTAAAACCTCTGGCGTGATGGCGCCCACCAGTTTGTAACGAATCACTCCTTGCTTGTCGATGACATAAGTTTCGGGAACGCCATAAACGCCGTAATCTATGCCCACGCGGCCATCCAGATCCAGGGCCGTGACAACATACGGATTGCCTCTGGTTCGCAACCATTTTTCACTGCGCTGTCTGGCCAACAGACGCTTGTCCTCAGGGCTTAACTTGGCTCCAGGCGGCTCATCCTGGGCTTGAACCTCTTTGTAGCTCAGGCCCACAATGGGCACACTGTGCTGTTTGGAAAATTCAACCAACAGGGGGTGCTCCTCCCGGCACGCCACGCACCAAGTGGCCCACACGTTCAGCATCCACACTTGTCCTTGCATGTCTTTCGGCTCAAAGGTTTGATTGTCTGCAGCCAAAGTGAACAGTTTGAATGCAGGGGCCGCTTGACCCACGAGCGGCGAAGGAATTTCTTTGGGGTCGCGCTGCAATCCCAAAGCCAAGAAAATGACCAAGCCCAAAAAGAAGCCCAGTGGAATCAAAAATTTTTTCATGAAAAAATTTTAAAATGGGCCTCAAACAGGGTTCGCAGGCGATGCGGCACGGCGATAACGTTTGTCCAGTGCAGCGATCACCCCCCCCAAAACCATCAACAACACACCCGCCCAAAGCCATGAAATAAACGGCTTGTCATAGACATGTAAATTCCACCGCGGTGCGCGGGTTTGAGGGTGCGGCTCCACTGGATCTCCCAGGGAGGCGTACAAATCACGAAACAATCCCGAATCGATGGCCGCTTCAGTCATGGGCATGGCCGTAGAAAAATAACGCCGTTTTTCTGGCGTCAGTTGGGCCACGATGCGTTGGTCTTTTTTTACTTCCAGCGTGGCACGCAAGGCTTTGTAATTGGGTCCATCAACGTCTTCCATGCGCTTCAACTCCAATGTGAAATCTCTGAGCGTGACTGTCTCGCCAATACCGATGCGCACATCTCGCTCGAGTTCATAGCCCTTGACCATGGTGATGCCCACCACCAACACCGCCATACCCAGATGCGCTGTTTGCATTCCCCAATACGACAAGGCAATGCGCCCGGGTTGGCGTGAGCGCACGATAGCGTGTTTGACAGAACCGAGAACAATCCATGCGGACAGGAACAACCCGAGCGATGTGCTCCACAGCCACTCGCCCTGGCCAAGCTCCTGCAAGAGTGCGGGCACGCCGCAAGCCAGCACCAAGGCGCCCAAGGCCACCCAACGCAGACGGCTGACCAACTGGCTGATCTGGGCTTCTTTCCATGAGGCCGCGACCCCGGGCACCATTAAAAACAGCAGCGGTGAGAGCAGGGGTACAAAAACGGCATTGAAATACGGGGCTCCTACCGATAATTTGCCCATGTTCAAGGCATCGATGATCAAAGGGTAAAGGGTGCCCAAGAGCACAGCGCCCGTAGCCACAACCAGCAAAACACTGTTGGCCAACAAAAACGATTCTCGCGAAATCAAACCCATCCGGCCTCCCACGCTGACCTTGGGCGCGCGCCAAGCAAACAGCGTGAGTGAGCTACCCACCACCACCACCAAAAATATCAACACGAACACACCGCGGCGGGGATCAGTGGCAAAAGCATGCACCGAAGTCAAGACACCGGAACGAACCAGGAATGTGCCAAGCAAAGACAAAGAAAAGGCACCAATAGCCAACAACACCGTCCAGGCTTTGAAGCCGCCGCGCATTTCTGTCGCCATCAGGGCATGGATCAAGGCGGTACCGAACAACCAAGGCATCAGAGACGCGTTTTCAACAGGATCCCAGAACCACCAACCTCCCCAACCCAACTCGCTGTAAGCCCACCAAGACCCCAAACCGATGCCAAAAGTCATGAATACCCATGCCACCAACGTCCAAGGGCGGGACCACCTGGCCCAGGCCGCATCCAAACGCCCCGACAACAAGGCCGCAATGGCAAAAGAAAAGGCCACTGAAAAGCCCACATAGCCCATGTACAGCATGGGGGGATGAATGATCAACCCCACGTCTTGCAACAAGGGGTTCAAATCTCGCCCATCGACAGCAGCGGGCAGCAAGCGATCGAAAGGATTGGAGGTGGTCAGTATGAAAGCCAAAAAGCCAGTGGAGATCAAACCCAAAACACCCAGTACCCTTGCCGACATGGCCAGCGGCAACGTGCGCGAAAAAATAGCCACAGCAATCGACCACAAGGCAAGCAAAAATGCCCACAGGAGCAAGGAGCCCTCATGCCCGCCCCACACTGCGGCCATTCGGTAAACCGTGGGCAGCAGCGAGTTGGAGTGCTGACTGACGTACAGCACCGAAAAGTCGTTGATCACGAAGGACCACATCAAAGCCAGGAATGCCAACAACACCAAGCCGAAGTGCAGTGCGGTCAGTGGCTTAGCCATGGACTGCCAGGCCAGGTGTCCCTTAGTGGCACCCGCCAGCGGGAGCACGCCTTGCGCCAAAGCGATCCAAAAAGCCAGGATCAAGACATAGTGCCCAAGTTCGGGAATCATTCAGCGTTCTTTCAAATCAATTAACAAGTTTCACGGCTTGACTGTTTCGGCCGCCTTGCGAGCAGCCGCCTGGTCCATGGCGTGTTTGGCTTCGGGTGGCATGTAGTTTTCGTCATGCTTGGCCAGCACTTCACTGGCGACAAATTCACCCTGTGCATTGAGCTGGCCTTGTGCGACCACGCCGCGCCCTTCTTTGAACAAATCAGGCAACATACCTTTGTATTTCACAACAATATCTTTTTGGGTGTCGGTCACCACGAAATAACCTTTTTCTGAATCGCGCAAAAGGCTGCCTTCTTTGACCATGCCGCCCACACGGAACGCAGTGCCGCGAGGCGCCTCACCACCAGCCACCTGCGTGGGCGTGAAAAAGAAAACCAAATTACTTTGAAAGGCGTTCAGCACCAGCGCTGCGGCTGCAGACAAGAACAGCAATCCCACCATGATCACAATCAAGCGTTTGTGCCGTGCTTTCATCGTTGCCAATCCTTTGCCGTGTCCTGATCAGAGTCTATTGTTGTCGCTTGCATTCGCAAACTTTCGCGAGTTTGCTGATGACGCCGCGCGGCCAGTATGACTTCCCCCCCCATCAACAGGGCTGTGACACCAAAGCTGCCCCAAACATAGAGGCCATAGCCGCCCATGGCCCAAAATTCACTGACGCTGTTCCAAATCATGATGCTCCTCCTTCAGAGCGGAGTTCAGCCTCTACCCAAAGCGCATGTTTTTCACGTTCAAGGATGAGGGTGCGAATCCGGTACAAAGCGATGGCTATGGCATACAGCCAGAATGACATAGCCATCAGCAACATGGCCCAAAGCATGGTTTGCGCCATGCTGGAGCCCTGCGTCACCGAAACCGAGGCGCCTTGGTGCAAGGTGTTCCACCAACGCACCGAAAAGTAAATGACAGGCACATTGATGGCGCCGACCAGGGCCAGCAACCCGCCCGCTTTGTCTGCGCGACGTGGATCATCAATCGATGCGGTCAATCCTATAAAGCCTAAATACAAGAAGAACAAAATCAACTCAGAAGTTAACCGGGCATCCCAGACCCACCATGTTCCCCACATGGGTTTGCCCCACAGCGCACCTGTCCACAGAGACAAGAAAGCGAACATTGCGCCCGTTGGCGCCAGCGCTCGGTTCATCATGCCGGACAGGCGGGTGTTGAAGGTCAAGCCCAGCAAGGCCCAAAACGCCATGGCCAGGTAAATGATCATCGACATCCAAGACGCAGGCACATGCACATAAATAATCCTGTACGCCTGCCCTTGCTGAAAATCAGCAGGCGCGACAAACATCCCCATCCATAAACCCCAGACACCCAAGACGCACGCCAAAGCGGCCACCCACGGCCAAAGGCGCCCCGCCAAGCCGTAAAAAGCCTGCGGTGCAGCGAATCGAAATAAAACGTTGGAATGCTGAGTCATGACAATGAAAAACTTACTCAAGTGCAATGCGCAAAGCCGACGCGCACGCCCAAGGGCTGAACACGGCGGCTACAAGCAGCATGGCCGCCAAAATAGACAGATGGGCCGAGGCCCCCAAACCGGCTGTTTGTGCTTGCACCGCGCCCGCACCAAAAACGAGTGCAGGGACGTACAAAGGCAAAACCAAGAGCGACAACAAAACGTCTGCACCTCGAACACCCAACGTCAAAGCAGCCCCCACGGCACCGATGAATGACAACAAGGGTGTGCCCAAAAGCAAACTGGCCATGAGCACTTCAATGGCCTGGGCATTCAAATCAAATTGCAACGCCAGCACCGGTGACACCACCACCAAGGGCAAACCCGACAGCAACCAATGGGCCAGAATTTTGGCACCCACCAAACCCGGCAGTGAAGCAGAAGACAACACCATTTGTTCCAGCGTACCATCCTGGTGATCGCTCGAAAACAAGCGACCCAGCGATAACATGCTGGCCAGCAAAGCTCCGACCCACAAGACCCCAGGTGCGATCAGGCGCAATGTGTTCATTTCAGGGCCAATTCCCAATGGAAACAAAGAGGCCACCACGACAAAGAAAAAGACCGAGGTCATGACCTCGTTTTTGCGGCGCAAGGCGAGCGAAACATCTCGGCGAATGACCGCCATGTAGGGGTTCATCCCTGTAACCTGTAAGAGGCGATAAGCGCATGGGGTATGGGCAAGGGTTGATGGCTGGTGACCAAGGCCATGCCGCCTTCGTCCAGATGTGCTTGCAGTAACTGCCCGACAGCCGCTTGGGCTGGCACATCGAGCGCGACCACCGGTTCATCCAGAATCCATAAAGCGGCTTGACGGACCAGCAACCTGGCCAATGCGGCGCGGTGTTTTTGACCCTGAGACAGGACCCGCATGGGCAGATGTTCGCGTCCTCGCAGCCCCAATCGCTTCAAAGCACTGCGTACGGCTTCTGCGCTGACCGTTCTGCCCGCAATGGATGCATCAAATTGCAAGTTCTCCATGGCCGAGAGATCGTCTTTCATGGCCAGCTCATGCCCCAAGTAAATACGCTGAGCACGAAAGGATTCGTTTTCTGCAATAGGCTGCCCACACCAAGAAACTTGGCCGGCAGACACAGGGGACAAACCACTGACCTGGCGCAGCAAACTGGTTTTACCCACCCCATTGTCTCCCTGCAGATGCAAGCAAGTTCCCGCTTTCAATTGGAAATCAACGCCTGAAAAGAGGCGGCGTTCACCACGCGTACATGAAAGACCAATCACAGACAACATAAAATTTAAATGGTGAAGGTTGATAATGAACTTATTGGATATCTATTTGAGAGATGCAAACATTGTGCATCAGCTTAAAACCCAGTATTGATAGGGATTTAGATGCTTTAGTGGGTGATGGCTGGTCACTTGGATCAAGCTGGTATTTTACTTCTCCTTGAACGACTTATTTAACTCTTCTGCGACACTGTTTGAGAATGCTCGCCTCACAAAGCCATACGATCAAGAAGCCTCAAACACCCCTGATCATGTGGCTGTGTTGGTAGAGGCAGTGCATCCTTATTCCCGTGCCCAAAGAAAGCATCAAAAAATTAGAACCATACTGATCAATTCTCGGTTTGATTTCGCACATGAAATGAACGTCAGAATCGCTCCATGAAAACCACTCAACAACCCCACGTCATCGTCACGGGCGCTTCTTCGGGTGTAGGGCTTTACGCCACTGAGGCCCTGATTAAACAGGGATGGCATGTAGTCATGGCCTGCCGAGATTTACAAAAAGCAATGCGGGTTGCATCTGAACTGCAATTGAATCCGGCACAGTTCAGCATCATGAAATTGGACTTGGGGTCTTTGCAAAGCGTTCGCGAGTTTGTGAAAGACTTTGAATCCAAGGGCTTTCCGCTGCACGCACTGCTTAACAACGCAGCCAGTTATCAGCCGCGCTTGAAAACACCCGTCAGGTCACCAGAGGGCTTTGAACTCAGCGTTGCAACCAACCACTTGGGACATTTTTTACTGAGCCGTTTGCTCATGCCCTTGCTCATCAAGACTCAAACCTCTGAACGAGAATACCAACCCACTTTTCAATCAAGACTGGTGACCCTTGGCACGGTCACGGCCAATTCTGAAGAGTTTGGTGGCAAGGTGCCGATTCCCGCACCCGCCGATCTGGGGGATCTCGCAGGCCTGGAACAAGGCTTTCATGACCCCTTAGCGATGATTGATGGCAAGACATTCAAAGCCGGCAAAGCCTACAAAGACAGCAAGTTGTGCAACATGATCATCAGCCGAGAAATGCACCGTCGTTACCACGGCAGCACCGGCGTGATATTCAGCACGGTTTATCCCGGGTGCGTGGCCGACACGGCGCTCTTTCGCGACACACCCAAGGCTTTTCAGCGCATTTTTCCTTGGTTTCAAAAAAACATCACCAAGGGTTACGTCACCCAAACCTTGGCGGGGCAGCGCGTGGCACAAGTCGTGGTGGACAAAGAGTTGTCCTCATCAGGTGTGCATTGGAGTTGGGGCAACCGCCAAGTCCCCGGTCGCCAAGCGTTTGCCCAGCCTTTGTCTGCCAAGGCGACTCAGTTGACGATGGGTATTCGGTTGTGGGAACTCAGCAACAAGCTTGTGGACATGGCAGATTAACTGCGTCAATAGCCCGTCTTAAAAAACAGCATGCTCGCCTCTGTCTGGCGCAACTTGGCCGTTCGCCCACATCGCATACGCTTCAAATAAAGTTTGCTTTCCATGCGATGGGGTGAGACCAGCATCGTAACGATTAGCCCCTGCATCCCACACCAGCATGGACTCAGTTGCGTAGTAGCGACCAATACGGGCCAGTTCCGCTTTGTCAGCCACAAAGGGAATGAGTTTGCCAATCCAACTTAAAGTCCAAATGATGACGTCCAAAAAACCCACAGGTACGCTTTTGAACTGGGGCCCCTTGCCCATCAGTTGAAACAGGTACTCGCCTTGCTGGCGCGGGGTTATGGCAGGGCCAGGACCACCAATAGGCAATATTTGATTGTGCCGACCCTGTTGGTCCAAACAGCCTGCGATGAAGTCACCCAAATCACTGTCACTGATCGGCTTGCAAGCAGTGCGCTGGCCATCGCCAAATATCAAAAAAGGTTTCCCTTTTTTGACCCGTTCCAATTGACCGGACAAGGATTTGAAGAAGGCTGTCGGACGGACGATCGAATAGACCAGCCCAGACTCGATCAAAGCCTTTTCAAAAGCCAGCTTGGCATGCTGAAAGGCCAACAATGGTTTTTGTACGCAAATTGCTGAAAGCAAAACGAAGTGTTTGACTCCGACGGATTTTGCAGCTTCAAGGGCATGCACATGGGCTTGGTGGTCTACCCGCCAAGCATCTCGAGGGCTACCGGTTCTGGATGCCATGCATGAAATCACCGCATCAAAACACTCATTCGCGAAACCATCTCGCATCAAAGACGCGGCATCAGTTGGATCGCCATAACGAATCGTTGAGCCCTTCAATGCAGAGTCCTTGAGGTCTCTCCCGAATCCCTCCCCTCCACCTTGTCGAGTCCGCACAAAACAAACAACGTTATAACCACGGTTAATCAGTGCCTTCGCAGTAGCCAAACCAATCGTGCCCGTGGCGCCCAGCAAGAGAACTCGCAAAGAAGGGCCCGACGTCATTGGCGCAGAAAAGTCAGTCGCCAGCATCGTGTGCTCATGCTCCATTTTCGGTACAGGTTTATCCAGCAAACTGCAAAGCTAAGCAAAGGGTCCGTTGAGTTCAATCGTTGCAGCGTTTAAAAAACCCGCTGTTGTGACCCACACCAGATAAGGCACAAGCAGCGCACTGGAAATTCTGGACATGCGCCACAACCCGATGATGAGCAGCAATACAGAGGCCCACAAAAAATACAACTCCGTCATGGCCAAATCCGGTCGATGTTGGTTGAAGTACAACCAACTCCAAAAAATGTTCAACAGGCCATTGAGTGCAAATAAAAAAGCAACGCGAAACTTATGAGCGCTGGTTTTAGAAACAAGCCATGCCCTCCAGCCACTGAAAGCACATAAAGTGAAAATAACCGACCAGATGATGCCAAAGGCAAAGTCGGGCGGTTTCCAAGACGGCTGCTTCAGGGCCAGATACCAAGGCCCTATCTCTGTCAATGAGGCGCCAACAGATGCAACCAATAAACTACACCCCAAAGCGATCGTCAGTCCGAACAATCGATTTGAAATGATCATGTTCTTGCAAAGCCAAATAGGTGCCCCAGATCTTTGAAAAAGATGCGTACGTGCGCCATGGGCTTTTTTCTCACCAGTACTTTGTTCATATAAGACTCAAACGTGAGTTGCTGCACATCTTTGTCTTCGCAAATGGTGACAAATTTTTCACGGCGCTTGTCGTTCTGGTACCAAAAATACTGCATGATGCCAAGCACCCAAAACACCGTTCCATGCTGCTTCATGAATGTTTTGCGTGCTTTCTTGAGGCAAGAAGCGTTGCCGGTTGTCAAGGCCTCCTCGACTGCATCAGCCGCCATCCTACCGCAGGCCATGGCATAGTAAATGCCTTCGCCTGAAGCCGGCGCTACAACACCTGCAGCATCGCCAGCCAGCACAACATCTTTGCCGTTGTCCCAATAGGGTAAAGGTTTCATGGGTATGGGCGCACCCTCTCGACGCAATGTTTCAGCATTCTGCAAGCCTGCAGTTTCGCGCAGTCTTGTCACTGCACTTCGCAAAGAAAATCCTTTGTCTGCGCTGCCAGTGCCAATGCTCATGGTGTTGCCGTGTGGAAATACCCAGCCGTAAAAATCGGGTGACAAGGCACCACGGTAGTAAACATCGCATCGGTCAGCATCGTAATCCGCTTGCTGCGTTGGTGCCCGCACGATCTCGTGGTAAGCAAAAACGTACTTGGTGCGTTCGGCTCCTTTGACAGTTTGTCGAGCCACCTCAGATTTGGCACCGTCTGCACCAACCACAAAACGCGCCCGAATACTCTTGACTTCAGGCGCGGGAAAATGGGCACCAGAGAAGGAAGACGATTGCAATGCGATGTGAATGCGTGCGACGCCATCGTCGTCGCGGGTTATTTTTTCAAATGAGCCCCTCAGACGATGAGCACCGTGCGAGCGCGCTCTTTCACGCAACCACTCATCAAATTCATCGCGGTTGACCATGCCGACAAAGCCATTCTCAATGGGAATGTCTACTTTGTTGTCTTTGGGTGAAATCATTCTTGCGCATCGTGCTTTAGCAACCAATAAATGATCAGGTATTTCAAAATCTTTGATCAACCGCGGAGGTATAGCCCCGCCACAAGGCTTGGTTCGGCCTTGGCGGTCCAATAACAAAACACTCCATCCACGGCCAGCGAGGTCATCTGCCGCAGTGGCACCAGAAGGTCCACCACCTATCACAACCACATCATAGGTTTCAGTACTCATGGATCAAATCCTTTCTTGGGCTAACGACAGAGGAAGGATGGCGTCGCAGTGCTTTTTGGAGGTCATAACGACCTACCCAAACAGCACACGCGGCGGCCATCACAAACATGACACTTTCAAAACCAAACACGAAGGCATAGGCAGTACCTTGCGCTTCCAACACGAAGTGGGCTAAGTCACTTGCAGCAGTGCCAAGCAAGCCCCCCAAGCCAAAGGCCATGGCTTGTGAGGCGCCCCATAATCCCATGCGGGTGCCAGCATGCTGTTCACCGCCTTGCGTCGCCAATCTCATCATGGTGGCAATCGCTGCAATAGAAAAAGCGCCATTGGCAACACCCAGCAAAAAAACATTCGGCTTCAATGGCCAAGGCGGCCCGTAAGCGGCGGCCAAGCACAAGCCCAGCATGGCCAGGGCGGAGACCCCGCAGCCGCCCACCATCCAACTTTGAATCGACCCCAGTCGTCCCGCCACACGGCCGCTTCCCGCCAGAGCAACGGCCAACATTCCACACAAAACAGCGCTGTGGTGCAGGCCTGACAACTGAGTGGTTTCACCTGGAGTGAGGCCAAACAACGCGCCTGCAAAGGGCTCCAAGATCAAGTCTTGAGAGCTGTAGGCCAACATCGAAAGGAAAACAAACACGGTGAAGGCCTTGGCCTGCGGCTCAGACCAAACCATGTGCAGGGTTTTCTTGAACCCTTGTTTCATTTCTGACTGCGCCTGAGAGGGTGCGGCAGCCATTTCGAGCGAATGGGGCAAATGGGTAGCCGAAGAAGCTGCCGAGTCGACTGGTCCTTCTAAATTCCAAAGACTGAGGCATGAGATCAACACCACCAGCAAGCTGAGTCCGCCGCTGATCTCCAGCAAACGCGCTGGTGAATAGGGGTCTAACAATTTACCCACTGTGATGGCTGTCGCGGCGAATCCCACAATCATCATCATCCACACTGCGGTTGCAGCGGGTGCACGTCGCGCCTCAGCCACGCGCTTGGACATCAGAACCAACAAGGATGTGCCGCAAGCACTCACGCCGAAGCCAATCAAGGTGAATGCCAAGATCGCTAAGGCAATGCCGTGGCTGAGTTCCTGGCCCATCCACACCGTGGCAAGACTTGCCAAAAAGCCGCCCAATGCCAAAACAAACATACCGCCCATCATCCAAGGCGTGCACCGCCGGCCTTGGTCAGCGCCAAAGCCCATGCGAGGGCGCACCATTTGAACAAGGTAATGAAAACCGACCAAAAAGCCTGGCAGCATGGCAGGGAGCGCCAACTCCACCACCATGATGCGGTTGAGTGTTGATGTGGTGACCACCACCACGGCTCCCATACAAGCCTGGACCAGACCCAAGCGAGCGATATGCAACCAGCCGAACATGGGCAATGGGCTCATAAAGCCCCCTCTTGATGCGATCTTAAGGCCCAGGCACTCACCATCATTCCACTCACAAACAAAGGCACGCCAAAAGCACTGACACTCAGTGCCTTGTCCACAGGACTTCGCACAAAGCGGATCATCATAGGCAGTTGGCACATACTCAAAACCAACACAGCAAAAGCAGAAATGGGCGAGCCCCAAGCCAACAACAAGAGGGCCACCGCCCATTGCGCCACCAACATGAATGTGCAGGCTGAACAGGCCGCTCGGGTCACGCCCAATTGAACGGGCAAAGAGCGCACGCCCATCTGCGCATCGCCTTCCACAGCTTTAAAGTCATTCAAGGTCATGATGCCGTGGGCACCAAAGCTGTAAAGTAAGGCCAGCAAAATGATCTTGTCAGCGGGCATCTCACCCCCCAGCATCACGGCAGCCCCAGTGACCCATGCCAAACCTTCGTAACTCAGTGCACAGGCCGAGTTGCCCCACCAGCCATTGTTTTTCAGGCGAATCGGCGGCATGCTGTAGGCCCAAGACAACAACAAGCCTAAGCCCGTCGCCGCGAAACCCCAAGTTCCGAGCGGCCAAGCCCATAGCAAGGACAGCAAAGTCCACAACACAGCGACATAAAACCCCCATCGACCCGGCATTCGTCCCGAGGGTATGGGTCGATGGGGCTCATTGATGGCATCGACGTGCCGGTCAAACCAGTCGTTCACGGCCTGACTGCTGGCACAGACCCAAGGGCCCGCCAACAAAACACCCCAGACGATCAAAATCCAATTGTCAGCCAGTGATTTTCCAGAAGACACCACACCACATGAAAACGCCCACATGGGGGGAAACCATGTGATGGGCTTGAGAAGCTCAGCGACAGTTGAAAGTTGAGGACGTTGCATTTGCAAAATTTTTCACCGCACCTTGAAACTCAGGTGTTAGGCCCTCAAAAACATTTGGCGAATGGCAGCGTGCGTTGTTTCTGTGTGCCTGCCTGCAGCATGGTGTAATTCTTGCAAAGGTCCGTTCAACATTTTTTTCATCAACCCCATGGACAAGGAATCCAAAACGGCGTTGAGATCGTCGCCCTTTTCAATTTGTCTTCGCGCTTTGTTCAATTCAGTTTGTCGCCAGGCTTCAGTTTGCAAATTCAATTCGCGAATCAAAGGCACGTGTCTTCTGTGCTCAAGCCAAGACATGAATTTTTGAACGCCCTCATCGATGATGGCCTCCGCGTCAAGGACTGCAGCCTGCCGATGCGCCTGGCCGCTTTGGATGATGTCATTGAGGTCGTCTACGGTGTACAAATAAACATCATTTAACTTTTTGACTTCTGGCTCAATGTCTCTTGGAACGGCAAGATCGACCATGAACATGGGATGATTTTTTCTCGCGCGAAGTGCACTTTGCACGGCCCCCAAACCAATCAAGGGTAAAGTGCTGGCCGTACAACTGATCACGATATCAAATTCGTGCAACTTTTTGGGCAGATCAGCCAATGCAATGCATGTTGCGCCGTGCAAAGACGCCAACTCTTGCGCCCGTTGTGCAGATCGATTGGCAATGGTGATAGACAGTGGCGTCTTGGCAGCAAAATGCGCCACGCACAATTCAATCATCTCGCCTGCACCCACAAACAAAATGCGAGTGTCTTTGATATTTTCAAAAATACCACTCGCCAATCGAACGCAAGCTGCCGCCATGCTGATGGAATGGGCACCGATTTCGGTGGTGGTTCGAACCTCTTTGGCCACCGCAAAGGAGCGTTGAAAGAGTTGATTGAGTGTGGTGCCTAAAGCGCCTGTGTCTGTGGCCAACTTCACCGCATCTTTGAGTTGCCCCAATATTTGCGACTCGCCCAAGACCATAGAGTCGAGTCCGCTGGCCACTCTGAAGGCATGTCGTGCGGAGGCATCTCCCTCAAGTCGATAGGTATGAGATGCCAAAATATCGACTTGGGTTTTGCCTGTTTCTGCCAGCCATGCCAGTGTTTGGGGTAAGTGCGACTGATCGCCTGCGCAATAGATTTCGGTTCTGTTGCAGGTCGACAGAATCGTGACTTCTTTGTGAGTTTCAAATTTTTGGCGTAAGCCTTGCAAGGACTGCTCCAATTTTTCTGAAGCAAAAGCAAACCGCTCACGCAAATCAATCGGTGCGGTGCGGTGGTTCAGGCCTAATGTCCAGACAGCCATTTAAACAACCCTTCTGAGGTTGGATGTGGCCAGAGCCACCGGCCAAAGCGCTTCGATGCGTTGCTGTATTCCGCTTGCGGTGAGCCCGTATTGCTTCATCAAGAGCCCAGGGTCACCATGCTCAGTGAACTGGTCTTCAAAGCCCATGATCAGCACTTGGCGAGAGATTCCCATATCTTGCAAAGCCTCAAGAACTGCTGAGCCAGCACCGCCCATTCGCGTCCCATCCTCCAGAGTGACCACTCGGTCGTGCGATTGGGCAATCTCATGCAAAATTTTCAAATCAAGTGGCTTGGCCCAACGCATGTTCACCACAGTAGCATTCAATTGTTCAGCCACCTTGAGTGCTTCGTAAAGCAAAGGTCCAAAGCACAGAATGGCCAAGCCCTCGCCCTCTCGCACGACCTTGGCTTGACCCAAGGGCAATGGGCTTAAAGATTTTTCCACCTCAACCCCAGCGCCAGCGCCCCTGGGGTAGCGAACGGTAACGGGATGATCTTGCGCGTAAGCCGAACTCAACAACTGGCGACACTCGTTCTCGTCTGCGGGGCAGGCTACGCTCATATTGGGAATACAACGCGTAAAAGCAATGTCAAACATACCGGCATGCGTCGGCCCATCTGCGCCGACCAAGCCAGACCGGTCCAGTGCAAATACAACCGGTAAATTTTGCAACGCCACATCGTGAATCAATTGGTCATAGGCGCGCTGTAAAAATGTGGAATAAATGGCCACCACAGGCTTGAGGCCCTCACACGCCAAGCCTGCCGCAAACGTAACAGCATGTTGCTCGGCAATACCCACGTCGTGGTATCGATTTGGAAAGCGCTGACTGAACTCCACCATGCCAGACCCCTCACGCATGGCGGGTGTGATGCCTATCACGCGCGGATCTTTTGCCGCCATGTCGCACAGCCATTGACCAAAGACATGCGTGAATGTGACTTTGCTGCTGGCAGCACCCACCACCCCTAAAGAAGGATTGAATTTCGCCGGACCGTGATAAGTCACAGGGTCTATCTCAGCCTTTTCATACCCCTTGCCTTTGCGGGTGACCACATGTAGAAACTGAGGTCCTTTTGCTTTGGAAAGCTTCTGAAGCGTCTCCACCAAGCCATCCACATCATGACCATCTATGGGGCCCGTGTAGGTGAAACCAAGCTTTTCAAAAATAGTATTCGATTGAATCAGGGTTTGCGTTTGTTGTTCGATGTGCCGAGCTAAAGCAAACAGCGGCGGCGCATTGCGGAGCACCTGTTCACCCATTTTTTTAGCCTGCGCATAAAAGCGACCTGACATCAACTCTGCCAAATATTGATTTAAGGCACCGACAGGCGGGCTGATCGACATGTCGTTGTCATTCAAAATCACCAGCACATCGCAATTGCTTGCACCCGCATTGTTCAAGGCCTCATAAGCCATACCGGCTGTCAAAGCACCATCACCAATGATCGCAACGGCTTTGCGCTGACTGCCAGTGATTTGGGCCGCTACGGCCATGCCTAAGGCGGCAGATATGCTGGTCGAGGAATGCGCGGTCCCGAATGCGTCATAGATACTTTCTTCGCGGCGTGGAAAGCCACTCAAGCCCCCCTTTTGACGCAAGTTGCCCATCAGCAAGTTTCGGCCTGTCAAAATTTTGTGCGCATAGGTTTGGTGGCCCACATCCCATATCAGCCGGTCTTCTGGGGTGTTAAAAACATAGTGCAAGGCAATGGTTAATTCGACGGTTCCTAAATTCGAACCGAAGTGACCACCTGTTTTTGAAACTGTTTCGATCAACCGCTCGCGTAGTTCTGCGGCCAATCCTTGCAAACTTGCAGGCGATAGCTGTCTCAAGTGAGAAGGCGATTGAATCCGTTCCAGTAGTGCGTCCATGTTTGACTTCAAGCAAGGGTTATCTAGGCTTTAATTTAACGATATTTAAAAATACGTCAAGTTAAATTGACACTTTTTTAGAAATAATTAATTGACAGCCCGTGGGGCATATGGTTTTCCCTAGGTTTAATCGCTCAGTCCTTGCCTCCCGTTTAAATGCAGCGCTATTTTTAATATTTGCACGCGAAAAATCGGCACCATAAAAAGTTTAGAAACTTGTTTTGGTGAGATTAAAAACCTTAAAGTGTAAATTTAAATTGACAGTTAGCGGTCGCTTGTGGATGATGCGCTACTGCGAACTCAGTTGATGAATAGAAATCAGTTATGGCAACTACGTTTCCCTTTGCAGCAATCGTCGGTCAAGACGAAATGACGCTGGCCATTCAAATCGTCGCCATTGATCCCTCTATTGGCGGGGTGTTGGTCTTAGGAGACAGAGGTACGGGTAAGTCAACCGCGGTCAGGGCTTTAGCGGACTTGCTGCCACCGATTCAGGTCGTCAAGGGTTGCCCTTATAAATGTGATCCCAAAAATCCTGCTCAAGCCTGCCCCGTGTGCCGGCCGCAGATGAACTTGCCTTCAGGTCAAACGCGTAAATTACAGACAGAGCTCAGGCCCGTGAGTGTGGTGGACTTGCCACTGGGCGCGACAGAGGACCGCATTGTGGGTGCGCTCGATTTAGAAAAAGCCCTCTCCCAAGGTATCAAAGAGTTTGCACCCGGCTTATTAGCCCAGGCGCACCGCGGTTTTTTGTACATTGACGAAGTGAATTTGCTGGATGACCATTTGGTGGACCTTTTAATTGATGTTGCCGCATCGGGCGAAAATTTGGTTGAGCGCGAAGGATTAAGCATTCGACATCCTGCACGTTTTGTACTGGTTGGCAGCGGCAACCCCGAAGAAGGAGAGCTTCGCCCGCAACTGTTGGACCGCTTTGGTTTATCGGTACAAGTCAAAACGCCCCAAGACATCGCATTGCGTGTGCAAGTCATTAAGCGACGAGACGCCTTTGACAAAGACCCCTCTGCCTACAAAGCCCAATGGCAAGGCGAAAGTGACAAACTTCAAAAACGCATTGTGAAAGCCCGTAAGTTGCTGGAATCGGTGGTGGTCGATGATGACATGCTCACCCTGTGCGCAACGCTGTGTCAACAACTTGGCACCGATGGCTTGCGCGCAGAGTTAACACTCCTCAGAGCCACGCGCGCACTCGCCGCCATGAAAGGCAGCAAAACAGTTAAAACCGAGCACCTGACGGCCATCGCGCCCCTGGCATTGCGCCATCGCTTAAGACGCAATCCACTGGACGACACCGACTCGGGTCAACGCGTCAACCGGTGCCTTCAAGATATTCTGGCCCGTTGAGTCTGTTGCATGGCCCATGACTTGAAGGGACTTGAAACTTGGAACGATGCCATGACATCGTTGCAGTTGCTGCAAATTGATCCTCACGGCTTTGGTGGCATTTGGTTGCGCGCGCCATTCGGGCCCGTGCGCGAACACTGGTTGCAACATCTGTTGCAAGCAGATTTGAATACGGTCAAATTGCCTGGCAATATCGATATTGAACGCTTGTTGGGGGGCATTGACTTGTCGCTGACGCTTCAATCCGGCCGTTTGCACATGCAGCCGGGTTTGCTGGAGCGAGCAGACCAGGGCTTGGTTTTGATCAGCATGGCGGAACGATTTTCTACGGCTTTGGTGGCGCCCATGACCCAGGCCATGGATACGCAGTCATTGCCGCCATTGAAAATGGCACACCATGAAGAGCAGCCAATTCGCACACAGTTTGGCGTGGTGGCTTTGGATGAATCTATGAAAGATGAGCCCTCTTTCAGCCCAGCACTCCAAGAGCGGCTGGGCTTGTGGTTTGACCTGGAAGACCTTGCGCCTTCAGATTTCACCGGGGTCTCCTTGGACACCATCAACCCGCAGAACGCTCAAGAGACTGTCAGCATCAGAATTGCAGCCAATGATTTGACCCGTATGAAACAGGCTCGGTCTGAGATTGAATGGACCGACGAGCAAGCGCTGGCCGTTTGCATTACAGCGCAAGGCTTGGGTATTGAGTCCTTACGCATCCCGACCTTGGCACTTCGCGTGGCCAGCTGCCACGCCGCTTTGCATTCACGCAAGCAACTGAATGACGAAGATTTGGCATTTGCTGCGCGACGCGTCTTGGCGCCCCGTGCCACCCAATGGCCTGCAGCTGCTGAAAATGCTTCAGAAACGGAACCTGAAAACAGCGCCAATCCTGATTCAGAGCCCGATCAGGCACCCCATGAGAATAACGCGGCCAACCCACCAGAGACTCCTGCGCCGCCAGAACCCAGCATGGATGCAGAAGAGAACGCACCCAGCACGCCTTCTGCTGAGAATTTGCAAGAAATGCTGATCGCAGCAGCATTGGCCAGTTTGCCGCCTGATGTACTGGACGGCTTGCTGACGAAACCGGGGCGCAACCAAGGGAACACCTCAGGGAGATCTGGGCAATTTCGCACCGGTACGCAACGCGGAAGACCTTTGCCCCCAAGACCTGGACGGCCCGGCGGGAACGCACGTCTGCACATCTTGGCCACCCTGCGCGCCGCAGCGCCTAAACAGCGCTTGAGGGCAGGCACGCAACAAGGCCGGATCGCCATTCGATCCGAGGACTTTCAAGTGCATCGCTACCAGCAGCACAGCGCCAGTTGCCTCATCTTGGCGCTGGATGCTTCAGGCTCAGCCGCACTTCAAAGATTAGCCGAAGCCAAAGGGGCGGTGGAGCTTTTACTGCAACAGTCATACGCTCGGCGTGACAGTGTTTGCATTGTGGCTTTCAAGGGCGCAAAAGCCCAATTGCTGTTGCCCGCGACACGGTCATTGGTGCGCGCAAAACGCGCCATGACAGGTCTGCCAGGGGGCGGTGGAACGCCTTTGGCACTGGCCTTGAAAATGGCTTGCGAACAAGCCACTCAGCTTCAGCGCCAAGGCGTGACGCCCATCTTGGTGGTGCTCAGTGATGGCCGTGCCAACGTGAACCTCCAAGGATTGGGGGGCCGTCCACAAGCGCAAGCAGATGCGCAACTGTGGGCAGCCCAATGGCGACAAACGGGGCATCGCGCTTTGTGGATTGACACTTCAATTCAGCCAGACGCCCAAGTGCAAAACATGGCGCATATCATGGGGGGGAGTTATATGCCCATGCCCCAAGTTCAAGCGCAACGCATGGCTGCTGCGATCGACAACATACGGCGACTTGCCGCATGATCGATTGAAAATTACAAGACACTGCCCTCATTTTTTTGTCGAGCGCGAGCCAATGTCCTTTCGCGCTCTCTGGGTCCAAAGCTGGATGCCAAGGCGCCTTCTGATGCCAAACCCTCGAGGTAAGACTTCTCAATTTCAGGCGCGGCTTTGACCAGTTTGCGCTCAGCAAATGGCAGGTGCAACCAGGCCCTCAGACCAAACAAAATTCGCAACCAACTGGGCAAGAAAATCCTGCGTTTGCGTTGAATGAATGCGTGAACAACGGCACGTGCCGTTTCTTGCGCAGAAATTTCTCTGTTTAAAACTGCTGGCATGGTGGCGCGCAGTCGAACAAAGCCAGGATGCAGCGCACCCTCTGTCACAAGCGGTGTGCTGACCCAACCTGCATACATCACTCCGACTCCGACCCCATGGGCCGAGAGTTCAATGCGAAGCACATTGCCCATGGCTTCCACGGCAGACTTACTGGCTGCATAGGCAGACATCGCGGGGGGATGGGCAAAAGAGGAAACAGACGAATTGATCAGCACATAACCACGCTGCGCTACCAAAGCAGGAAGCGCAGATCTAACCGTATTGAAAACACCGAAAATATTGACCTCCACACAGCGTTGCCACGCTTGAGGGTCCACATAGGCCACAGGCCCAAAAGCGGCCACGCCCGCATTTGCAAAAACCACATCAATGCGTTGGTACACAGACAGCGTTTGCGCAATCACGTCAAGCATCGCCGTCAGCTGTGTGACGTCCACCACAAAATGCAAGGTGTCTGGACCGCAACGCTCAGCCATCAGGGCCAGCGGTTGTGCATCGCAGTCAATTAAAACAGGGATGCCGCCATGGCTCACAACTTCAATAGCTGTTGCGGCGCCGATACCAGAAGCAGCGCCCGTGATCAAGACAACAAGCCCATTGAGCTTCAAGGTATGTGACTTGCGAGTGAATTCGCCCTTCATCAAAGGACCTTATTCACAGGGTCTTGGTGACCATGAGATACACAATGGGCAAGGGAAGCACCGTGGCGATTGCGCCCGCAATTTGCCAGATGCGCGACAGCCGCCAATACTCGTCGCAGACCGTGTCGGTGTTTTGCAGCAAAGCACGCTGCTTGAACTGAATGGGCACTAAGATGAACAACCAAATCAAACCTGAAAAGCTGAGCAAAGCATAGGACCATTGAATCCATGGATGCCCTTCAGCACCCCCGATGTTCTCAGCCAGGCCATGACCTGTCCAAACAACCCCAAGCGATCCAAGCAAGGTAAAAAGCCCGTCGGTGATCAGCACCATGCGGTTGCTGAATTGAATGATGGCGTGGTTACCCGTTCGCTCGGCCAGCAATGCCCATATGCCGCTGACAATCACATTGCCTAAAAATAGACAGGCGCAGACCAAATGAATTATCTTCAGATTAGCCGCCATGGGGCCCTCCCTTCTCTAAGGTGTTATGCGCACCTAGGGAGTCCTTAGGGGATTGGGCTTGTTCTGTCTCGCGTTGCTTGCGCGTTATCTCGCGGGCACGCCTCAGATCGCGAAACTGCCAGCTCACAAAGCAAATGCCAGCGACGATCAAAACCACAACCTCGATAATTTTCAACATCACGATGGTTAACGGTTGATTCTTTCGCGTTGCTCCAAGCGACCGAATAAATCTACCATCCATTCCACGCGCTCATCGAAACTTCGCGAAGGAACCGTCCAGGGCTGTTGAAGGGCCAAAGGATGACGCTCACTGCTGACGATATCGACCAAGTAATGAATAGCAGGCACCGGGCTCAAAGGGACTGCTGGTAATGCAGGCGCCTTGACCGCGACTGCGGTAGCCCGGGCAATCAAGGCCAGTTTGCGCGCGGTTGAAACCACCGTGCGGTGGCTCACAGAATTGAGGCCTTCTCGCTCTAATTGTTTACCGATTTCCGCATAAACCAAACGAGCGGCTTGAATCGCCGGCCGGCAGTCCCAAGGCAGTTCAGCCAAACCAAATTCGCCCCTGCGGTACAGGGCGTCTGCACGCAACAACAAGCGCTGCGTGAAACCCGCAATGCGCGAATCAAAAACAGGGTCGGCCAACCATGCATCTGCATCCATGCCAATTTCACGGAACCATGCTCTGGGAATGTACAAACGGCCCATGCGCGCATCGTCGCCAATGTCCCTGGCAATGTTGGTCAATTGCATGGCCACGCCCAACTCGCTGGCGCGTGCAATGGCGGTGTCTGTGCTCGCGCCCATGATGATGGACATCATGGCCCCCACGGTGCCAGCCACTCTGGCACCGTAGGCTTCGACATCGGCCAAGGTTTCGTAGCTTCGGCCTTGGGAATCCCACAAGAAACCATCTAACAAGGCCTCGAGCAAGCCACTGGGAATACCATAGCGATGAACTACAACGGTCAAAGCGCGGTCAGCGTCTTCAGCGCCAGGACGCCCTGCATAGATAGCAGTTAAGCGCGACTTTAAATCGGCCATAGCCAAAACCGGGTCATCGCCTTCGTCAATGGCGTCGTCGGCCAAGCGGCAAAACGCATACAGGGCAATGGCGGGCGGACGCAGACGAGTTGGTAGCAATCTGGAGGCTGCAAAAAAAGATTTTGAGCCCCCGCGCATGAGTTCGGTACAAGCCTCTAAGTCGTAAGGCAAGGACACGGGCGGTAAATTCAAGCTGGGGTCAGACAAAGGATTTGACATCGGGGACCACCTGTTCAAGCATTTTTGCGGACATCAAGACACTGGGCACGCCTGCGCCTGGCTGGCTACTGGCACCCACCATGAATAAACCATTCACATCTTGGCATCTGTTGTGCGGTCGGAACCATGCACTTTGAACCAAGATGGGCTCCAAGCCAAAGCCGGCGCCTTTATAAGACCACAAGCGGTCCTGGAAATCTTGCGGCGTGGTGACCTTGGAAGACACCACATGCTGTTTCAGATCAGGCAGCACACTTTCTTGCAGCACGGTGGCAATGGCATCGCGGTACTGCTCGGTGATGGCCGGCCAATCGGTCTCACTGCTCAGGTTGGGCACCACCGAGAGTGCATAAAAACTGTCGCATCCCTCAGGCGCCAGCGATGGGTCGGTGGCGGTGGGGCGGTACAAATACAAGCTGAAATCTTTGGACAGCTTGTGGTTTTTGAAAATATCTTGCAGCAAACCTTTGTAACGTGGGCCCAACACCATCATGTGGTGCGGGACATCTTCATATTTCCGGTTGGTCCCAAAGTACCAAACAAACAAACCCGAGGAATATTTGCCTTTGGCAATGCGCTTGTCAGTCCAATGCTTGCGGTGCTGTGGCTCAATCAGGTGGCGGTAAGTCCACGATGCATCGCCATTGCTGACCACAATGTCGGCAGGCAAAAACTCTCCAGTGGCCAGTTCTACGCCTTTAGCACGACCATCCTCTACGCGAATACGCGTGACTGCGCTGTTGTAGCGAATGGGCACCCTGCGTTCATCGAGTAGCTTCACCAGTTCACGCACAATGGCGCCGGTGCCACCCATAGCCGAGTGCACGCCCCAGCGGCGCTCCAAGGAATGAATGAGGGAATAAACGCAAGTGACTGAATAAGGATTGCCACCAATGAGCAAGGGATGAAAGCTCATGACAATGCGCAACTTGGGATGCTTGATGTATTGCGCCACCATGCTGTAGATGGAGCGCCAAGCTTGCATGCGCACCAGGTTGGGCATGGCCTTGACCACATCGCCAAGGGTTTCAAAAGGCACCATGCCCAATTCCACAAAACCCAACTGGAAACATTTCTCTGAAGCCACCATCAGGTTCTTAAACCCTTGCACATCTTCAAGACTGAATTTGGCAATTTGCTCGAGCATTTGCTCGTCGTTGTTGCTGTAGTCAAAGTGGGAGCCGTCGTCAAACCGAATGCGATAGAAAGGCGACATCAAGCGCAGGTCGACATGGTCTTTCATCTCTTTGCCACACAGTGTGAAAAGCTCAGCGATCAGGTGCGGCAAAGTGATGATGGTGGGGCCTGCGTCGAAGGTAAAACCATCTTGCTTGTGCACATACGCACGGCCACCTGGCGCATCGAGTTTTTCCAAAATTTGAACGCGATAACCTTTCACGCTCAAACGAATGGCTGCAGCCAAACCACCAAACCCTGTGCCAATCACAATGGCGGTCGGTGCACGATCGCTGAGTTCAGAGACTGAACCTGTGCGGTGGTTTGGAGCGCTACCCCCGCCGCCAGCGCCACCGTCTGTGTTAACTGACTTGTAGAGATTTGTCATGGGAATCCAAGTGGGCAGGCAACACCGCAGGCACATGGCCCTCAAAGGATGCCGGCTTTTCTGATGGGTGCTTGTGAATAGCCCAGCGCCATAAGGCGGTGGTGTCTAAGGGCAGTACCAGCATCAGGTGTTCGACAATGGCCAAGGCCAAAATGGTGCCCACCAAGACCGTTCCCACCGTCTGCGAAGCTGTGGTCATGGGTTGGTTGGCGAAGTCCACCAAGAACCACAAACAGGCACTGGCTGAGGCCACAGCGAATGGAAAAAATGCATTCATACGGCGACGCTTGAAGAAACTTTCCAAATAGGCCAAATGGGCAGGCAGGAATTCTTCACTCAAATTGCGGACCCCAAAAAACAAATTCAATTTGGCACTGGTGCGCATGATCCACAACACTAAATATGTGCCCGTACCCACTTGATTTGGGGCATCCCAAGTGATGACCACAATGGCCAGGCCCACCATGAGAATTGCCAGCTCGTGCCAAAGCACAGCATTACAGGACGCCAAAAATCTTGGCATTCCAGTTGTGCATTTCGAGATCGCTGTTTTTTGAGGGCCTGTGATCCACCCCGTGAGAAAACTCAATTCGTTCCAACCCCAAGCCAATAAGGCGCAAGTGAAAGCGCAATAGGCGCCCAAGACGCCCGTTTGCTGCGCTGTATGAGATAAACCTGCCAAGGCACCAAGTCCCAGCACAGAGGAAGTAACCAAACTCATGGTGACCGCCGTGCGCGACATGCGATTTAAAAGAATCACGATACCGGTGCTGAACCACCAGATAAAAATCGCAAATCCCAACGCAACAAAGGTGTCGGTCATCCTTGGCTTTCAGAATCAGTTGATCGCAAAATTACCAAGCTGGCACCATGCGAACATCGACTGGCAGATCGTGGTGTTTAACCGGTAAAAAGTACAAGCGAAGGAAAGTCAGGCCACCTGAAATGGCCCAACGCACACGCTGTAGGTTGCCCACCAAGCCACCCTGAGCTTTGGCCGCGGTCATTTGAGTTTGCACATGGAACAAGTGCGCCAAGCCATCTCTGAAAACGGGGTTATCAATGTCCAAACTGACCGGAAAAACCTGCTTGGTAATTTCATTGGTGATGCGGAACACTTCGTAGTCGTAAGTCGACGACTGCAAACCCATCTCATGGTGCAGCATGGGGCGCGTGTGGTCACGCACATACATGGTGGCGTAAACGGCCAACAAGAAAAAACGAATCCAAAAGACATTGCCGCCGCGAAGCAAATGCGGATTCGCGCGCATGATCAATGCAAAGGATTCTCCATGGCGAAACTCGTCGTTGCACCAACGCTCAAACCAACGAAAAATAGGATGGAATCGCTTATCTGGATTTTTTTCCAATTGACGGTAGATGGTGATGTAACGGGCATAGCCAATTTTCTCGGACAAGTAAGTGGCATAAAAAATGTATTTGGGCTTGAAATAAGTGTAGGCCTTGGTGCGCTTTAAATCACCCAAGTCAATGCCCAGACCAAAGTCCTTCAAAGACTGATTGATGAAACTGGCGTGGCGCGATTCATCACGTGCCATGTAACGCATCAATTGTTTGATATCGGGGTTTTCAACGTTTCTGAAAATTTCGTTGTACAAAATACAACCCGAAAATTCGGAGGTGAGCGAAGAAATTAAAAAGTCTAAAAACTCCTGGCGCATTTCAGGGCTGACTTGAGAGAATCTTTCGGCCACTTCCTTGGTAAATTCTGCGTCACGCTGGAAATGGTCGTGGTTGTTATCGCCCTCGTATTCGGCCATCAATTTGTCCCACTCGGCACGCATGGGGGACATGTCAAGCTTGTCCATGGCCGCAAAATCGGTGGTGTAAAAGCGGGGACTGAGCATGGTGCTCTCGACTGCTTTTTGGGAGGCTTTTTCGGCACTGTCAATGGTTGAAATCTCTTGCATAAAAACGTTACTCCAGCTTTTAAAGATGATACGCGTTGCCGCTATTTATTCAGGTCGCATGGCTAAAAACCTTGAAAATTCAGCTGTATTTGTCGGGCCAAAAGACTCCAAGTCCACCTTTTGACCCGTGCTGGGATCAAACAAAGTAACACGCCCGTCCACGCGGGCAATCAAATCAAAAGGTACTGCAGAACCAATACCCCGTGAATATCTTTCTCTTGACAAAGCACGCAGAGACCCGCGAACAAAGCCTTGCTCGCCATGCAATACCGTCAAAGTTTCGCCCGTCAGGCCATCTTCTACACGTACGCCGCCATCTTTTTGATCTTGGAAGACAAGTGAACGTTGCACTGTGGGGGCGGCTGCCCGTTGGTCTGGACCATTCCCTGTGATGCGAATCAGGCCCACAGAAATCAGTGAAAACGCAATGATGCCAGCGGAGCAATACAGTATCCAACGTGGGAAGCTGTCAGGTGCCAGTGGCACGCGGGCTTGAGAAGACTGAGTAATTTGAGCTGGGGTCATGTCGTACTCACTTGCATGAAGCTACCCTCAAGACGCTCATTTTGAGCGGCGCTTGCAAGTGCAACCGCGTTGGCAGCAAGGCCTGTGTTTTGCGTCCATGCGTCACGCAGTTGAGCAGCCACCATTTGCACATCGGGCACTGCACGCAGGGTAGGCTCAGGCTTTGCAATGCGCCAAGGCCGCACGCTCGGCCACAAATGCACCCAACCAATGCGGTCAGCGCCTTTCAGGGCCAGGGTAATGTCGCCATAACCGTTTTGGAGCACGCGCACATCAGCAGAAGCAAGTTGCATCAGAGGCAGGTTGAAAGAAACCGTCAGGACTATGCCCAAGCGCATCACCACACGTTTGTTGGTGATGGTGTAGACCGTTGTGCGGGCTGTGAAATACGCCAGCATCCAAACAGTAACCATGGCAATGATGGCCAAGGGCGCAATCCATTTAATGGCCAACAAAACAGCAGTGAAGCCCGCATGATCCTCTAAAGCTGGCCAAGCACAGGCCATGATCAAGACCGCGAAATACAGTGCTAATTTTTTAAAGTGAAAGGCTGAGTAGGCCAAGGCTGCCACATCGGGTGCGCCCTGCCAGACAATGAACTCGTCACTTGGCAGAAGTTCGGGAAGACCAAACTGCGGTTCAAACTCGTACTCGTGACCTAGATTTTCGATCGCCATTTTCTTGTCCTCAACACATTTTCAATTCAACTTCAATTGACAATAACCTGTATGTCAGATCAGCGGCTCGCTTCGTTTTGGATCAGCGTAAAACGTACCACCGCCGTAATAAGCACTGATCTTTTCCTCTTCCAGTTTGGTGATTTGATCAGGGTTTTTCAAGGCAGGTACAGCTGCAAAATGACGCGCATAGACAGAATGCACTTCAACTTGATTTCTGCGAATCCGGGAAAACATCATGGGCAGTAAAACGCTTCGGCCATCGGCAATTTCCACTTCCAAATAACGAAACATCATCTCAGCCGAATCAATCCAAATGTCTTTGACAGTTCCGCCTTGTTTACCGTCCCCCGCCATCACTGGCAGGCCACGCGGGTCCACATCTTGCTCAGCCACCGTGTAGTCACTGACCACGCGGAGTGGCTGAATCAGTGGCTTGCCATGTGATGTCATTTCTGGCACATCTTCACGGCTGGCATAAGCGCCTGGGCCTACAGCTGCCAACATGGCATCACCTTTGGGTTCAATGGGCGCACCAGAAGTGGGGCTGGTGGCCACTGCGTTGTAAGCAGGCTCTTTGCGCATCAAGTCAGGTACAGTGACACTTTTTCCACCTTCCAACAAAAAAGTTTTAGGCTCAGGAATTGGAAAGCCCTTGACCACAGCGCGGCCACTGCTACTGGACTCCATGGGATAACCCTCGCGGTGACCTTCTTGAACAAGATAATAAATGAGGCCAGCAAAAAAGATCCAAAACACATACAACAGTATTTGCGCCAGATCGACATAGCCAGTAATGTTTCCTACGGTTTGCATAACGACTTCTCCTTGTGAACAACTAAATACGTGACTCGGTCAAACCGAGGGTTTGGGGAACAACGGGTGAAAAAGAACTACTGCGTTTGACCAAGGGCCCCACAGCAATGAGGGTGAGAAATAACAAAAGCATTTCAACGTGGTAAACCATGCTGTAAGCCACCGAGGGATCTGTCAAACCCGTACCCAACAAGCCTTGTGAGGTCAGGGTGTTCACTGCATCACGCAAGGCACCACCCAAAAACATCGACAAACCCGCAGCAGCAGCTTGCACAGCACCCCAAGCACCCAAGGCCAAGCCTACAAAGGCCGCCTCTAGACGCATGGCTGTGAACAAAGTACCTACCGCAAACAAGCCGCCACCAAAACCAATTCCCAAGGCGCCACACCTGAATAACCAACCCGCATCCAGTGGTGCTGAAAAAATCACGGCCGCAAATGCAGGCAAACCTGCCAATGCGCCATAGGCTGCCAAGCGCATGGGATCTTTGCCTTTTGCCAGCTGCCGGCCTGCAGCATAAAAACCCAGCAAACCACCCGCTGACAACATGGCTGTCAGAGCGCTGGTGGCACCCACACTCAAACCTAGAATTTCACCGCCATAAGGCTCGAGCACAATGTCTTGCATGTTAAAAGCCATGGTCCCTAGGGCCGTGGCCCAGAGAAAGCGCTTGGCGTTGGGTAAAGCGATGAATTCGGCCCAAACTTCTTTAAATGGACGACGAATTTCAGTTTTTAATGCCTTCACACGTTCAGGATTACGAGGCTCTTGCTTCCAGAGCGCCACGCCATTCAGCAGCAGCACCACCAAAGCCGTGCCTTGCACGACTTGAACCAAAATTTCAGGTGTGAAGTTGGCCAGTAAAAAGCTGTAAACCAAACTTCCAAACACGGCCCCCACCAAAAGCATGGTGTACATCAAGGCGACAACGCGTGGCCGAGTTTCTTCACTGGCTTGATCAGTTGCCAGCGCCAGCCCTGCGGTTTGGGAGGTTTGTAGACCTGCACCCACCATCAAGAATGCGATGGCAGCAGCGCCTTGTCCGACCCAGTCGGGCACAGGAACTTGCCCCCCGCCCGACAAGACCAATAAAGCAAAGGGCATGACTGCAAGCCCTAAGAACTGTATCAAGGTGCCACCCCACATATAGGGAACTCTTCGCCAACCGAACGCAGAGATGTGGATATCGGATTGATAGCCCGTGACGGCACGAAACGGGGCAACCAACAAGGGAAGCGCCAACATCATCGACACCAACCAAGCTGGCACGAACAATTCAACAATCATCACGCGGTTAAGGGTGCCGATCATCAAGGCAGTCGTGATGCCCATGGTGAACTTGAATAAGGACAAGCGCAACAGACGGGCCAGTGGCAAACCAGGGCTGGCGACATCTGCAAACGGCAGCCAGCTCACTGGCATCTGTTTTGCAAACTTGGAAAAAGTTTTGGCTCTCATGAGCGTACCCACTCCATGGCTTTGGATTTGTAAAAACCACTGGACACTTTGTGCATGCGAGCGCAATGCCAGTCGTTCAATGTTTCGTGTGTCTTCATCAGTTGGGCAATGCGGGTTTCTGCCATGGGTTCCAGCCACGGCGCACGATCGCCACGGGGCAACAAACGGCCCACTGAAATCATGAGCGCCAACATCGGTGTGCGCGGTGCAAACGTGAACACAATGGACTTGCTGGTGCGCTCAGCCAACTGAGCCAAGGCATGGACAGCGTCTTCCGTGTCATAGTGAATGATGGAGTCCATGGCCACCACATGGTCAAAGTGGCCCAGTTTTTTGTCGAGCATGTCGCCGCTGTGAAACTCAACCAAGTGCGCCACATCGGCCGGAATTCGTTCCCGTGCCAAGTCCACCAACGTGGGCGACAAATCAATGGCCACCACTTGTGCACCCCGTCGAGCGGCTTCTACGGCCAAAGCACCCGTGCCGCAGCCGGCATCTAAAATACGTTTTCCCTTGAGGTCTTGCCCCAACCAAGAAACCAAGTTAGAACGCATTTGATCGCGTCCTGCACGCACAGTGGCGCGAATGCGGCCCACCGGCGCATCGGAGGTCAATGTCGCCCAAGCTGCGGCGGCCGTCCGATCGAAATAGTTTTCGATTTGTCCGCGCCGTTGCTCGTAACTGATTTCACTCATATTGCAAGACCTCAGTCAAAACCCAACAAATCAAAAATATCGCGGTCTTTCATGGGAACCGCAGAATAGGCCTCTCCGCCCAGCCACATGCTTGCAGCCAGTCGCATGTATTCTTTTTGCACAGCTTCCAATTCAGGCGAGTACTCCATTTCAAAGAGCGTCGATTTTTTCAAACGGCTGCGACGAATCACGTCCAAATCAGGGAAGTGCGCTGCCAACTTCAAACCAATGCGTTCGTTGTACTTGTCAATTTGATCGGTTGCCGCACTGCGGTTGGCAATCACACCCCCCAACCGTACGTTGTAATTTTTGGCCTTGGCACCAATCGCTTGCACAATGCGGTTCATCGCAAAGATGGAGTCAAAGTCATTGGCGGTCACGATCATGGCGCGATCGGCATGTTGCAATGGCGCGGCAAAACCACCGCAGACCACATCACCCAGCACATCGAAAATCACCACATCGGTATCTTCTAGCAAGTGATGCTCTTTGAGTAATTTCACCGTCTGGCCCACCACATAACCACCGCAGCCTGTGCCTGCGGGCGGGCCACCGGCTTCTACGCACATCACACCGTTGTAGCCTTCAAAGACAAAGTCTTCGACACGCAATTCTTCAGCGTGAAAGTCAACGGATTCCAGCACATCGATGACGGTGGGCAGCATCTTCTTCGTGAGCGTGAATGTGCTGTCGTGCTTGGGGTCGCAGCCAATTTGCAGAACACGTTTGCCCAATTTAGAAAATGCGGCAGACAAGTTAGACGATGTGGTGCTTTTGCCAATGCCGCCCTTGCCATAAATGGCGAAGACTTTGGCATTGCCAATTTTTACATCGGGGTCCAGCTGTACTTGCAAGCTGCCCTCTCCATCCAATTTTGGATTTCGTTTTACTGTAGGAAACGGTAGTGTTTCAACATTCATGCTGGGGCTCCTTCATATACGCCTTCAAGGCGATCTTCCAGTTCTTCACTTGCCTGACGAAGGGCTTGCAAGGTCTCGGCATCGGGCTGCCAATAGTTGCGTTCAGACGCTTCGATCAAACGGTTTGCCACGCGGGCAGAGGCCGTCGGATTCAGTTTGGCCAAGCGCTCGCGCATGGCAGGGT
>Ga0214919_10001607_pt1 | contig 36686 bp, 30 predicted proteins | sample LL1503_MetaG_FD_177994 | JGI IMG/M metagenome (GOLD analysis project Ga0214919, IMG submission 177994) | Freshwater microbial communities from Lake Lanier, Atlanta, Georgia, United States - LL-1503 | ecosystem: Environmental > Aquatic > Freshwater > Lake | place: USA: Georgia | collected...
AGGCAGCAGCAAAGAAGGCTGCTCCAAAGAAGCGCAAGAAGGCAGCAGCTCCTAAGAAGCGCAAGAAGGCAGCAGCTAAGAAGGCTGCAGCTCCAAAGAAGCGTCGCAAGAAGGCAGCAGCTCCAGCAGCAGCTCCAAAGAAGCGTCGCAAGAAGGCAGCAAAGAAGGCTAAGTAAAGCCCTTCAGCTTATTAAAAAAACCCGCCACTTTATGTGGCGGGTTTTTTTATGCAGTTTTTTTCTGTGTACCTGATTACTTTTCCTCAAGTGTTTCTTTACGCAAAGACTCTTCGATTCGTTCAAAGATTTCCGCCATAGTTTGTTGATCACTCTTTGATAAGTGATCCATAAATCGATTTCGAACACTTTCAACATGATCAGGTGCGGCGGCAACGATCGCCTTCCACCCTTTAGGGGTCATCACTGCGAAGTACCCTCTTTTGTCACCTGGGCATGGCTCTCGGCGGACCCAGCCCGCCTTCTCCATTACCTTCATTCGGTGGGACAAACGGGAGCGGGATAACAAGGCGTTGGCAGCAAGTTCACTCATTCTCATACTGCGATCTGGGGCATCGCTGAGTTGAACCAGGATTTCATAATCTGGCATCGATAAATCATGGGCATCGAGATCTGTATCCAACGCCTCAAGAAGACGACGGCTAGCGATGATGTAGCGACGCCAAGCCTTCATTTCAGTGGGGTTGAGCCACCTAGGTGCGGTAGCGTTTTCACGTGCCATGAGTGCAGTCTACGGCAAAGGTTGAAGCTTCAACTACTTTTATAGTCATTTACTAAGGGAGCACTTTGTGAGTTTGAGTAAAGCTGGTTTGGATTTCACACATAAGGATTCATCTGTTCGACCACAGGATGATCTGTACCGTCACTTCAACGGCCAATGGCTCAAGACCGCGGTTATCCCCGCCGATCGAGCAACTGATGGAGCCTTCATCACCCTTCGAATTCAATCAGAGGCTCGTGTTCGCGAAATCATCGAAAGCGCAACGGGTTCAGATGAGGCCACAAAGATCAGCAATATCTACGCCTCCTTTATGGCCGCTGATGCGGTTAATGCAAAGGGCTGCTCCCCGATCGCTGGCGAGTTAGCTGAGGTTGATTCCATTACCTCGCTGAAGGATTTCACCTCAACTCTTTCAAAGTTAGAAGCTCGCGGATTGTCAGGAATTTTCGGCACCTTCATTTATGCCGACATGAAGGATGCATCAACCAACATTATGTATCTGCAGCAGGGCGGGATCTCATTGCCCGACGAGGCGTACTACCGCGATGAAAAGTATTCAGATATTCGCACCGCTTATGTTGCACATGTTGCAAAGATGTTTGAGTTGGCGGGCGTTGCCAATGGTGCAGATTTAGCGGCCAAGGTCATGGCCCTTGAAACCAGCATCGCTAGCCATCATTGGGACCAGGTCAAGGATCGCGATGCGACCCTGACCTACAACAAGATGACCCGAGCTGAAGTAACCGCTTTGATGTCAGCCTTTGATTGGAACCTGTATTTAACTGATGGCGAAATCCCAGCCGTTGTTCTGGACTCAGTCATCGTCCAGCAGCCATCATTTTTTGAAGGACTTAATTCAATCCTGGCTGCCTTTGATCTTGATGCCTGGAAGGCTTGGATGAAGTGGCACATCATCAGTGGGGCTGCTCCTTATCTTTCAGATGAGCTAGTCAATGAAAACTTTGCATTCTTTGGAAAGACATTGTCTGGAACACCGGAACTTCGCGAGCGCTGGAAGCGTGCTGTCTCCATGATCGAAGGATCACTGGGCGAAGCTGTTGGAAAGGTCTATGTCCAGAAGTACTTTCCGGCAGAGGCCAAGGCCCGCATGGAAAAGCTGGTCTCTAACTTGATCGAGGCCTACCGCGTCAGCATTAATGAGCTGTCCTGGATGAGCCCTGACACTAAGGTGAAGGCGTTAGAAAAGTTAGGCAAGTTCCGTCCCAAGATTGGTTACCCAGATAAGTGGCGTGATTACAGCGCTTTGCAGACAACCCCTGATGATCTGTATGGCAATGTGGGTCGCGTAATTAAGTTCCAACGAGATCATGAACTTTCTAAAATCGGAAAGCCTGTTGATCGCGATGAATGGCATATGGCTCCTCAGACCGTTAACGCGTATTACAACCCGGTCATGAATGAGATCGTTTTCCCGGCAGCAATCTTGCAGCCACCATTTTTTGGGTTAGATCATGATGATGCGGTGAACTACGGCGGAATCGGTGCGGTCATTGGCCATGAAATCGGCCATGGCTTTGATGATCAAGGCTCTAAGTATGACGGTGATGGCGCGCTTAATAACTGGTGGACAGATTCAGATCGCGCAGCATTTGAGGAGCGCACCAAGGCGTTAATAGCTCAATACGATGCCTTGAAACCAGAGGAAGCGCCAGATGTAAATGTGAACGGTGCTCTTACTATCGGCGAAAATATCGGTGATCTTGGCGGACTCACAATCGCTTACAAGGCGTATCAAATTTCATTGGGTGGAAAGCCATCCCCTGTCATTGAAGGCCTTACTGGCGAACAGCGTTTGATGTTGTCATGGGCACAGGTGTGGCGCGCAAAAGTGCGACCAGAGGAGATGCGTCGTCGTATCGCAACTGATCCACACTCACCTGCCGAATTCCGTTGCAATCAAATCGTAAAGAACTTCACTCCGTTCTATGAAGCATTTGGCGTCACTGAAAATGATGCCCTATGGCTTGATGAACAAGCTCGAGTTCAGATTTGGTAATGCTTTGAGTTTTTCATTTGATATCCAGCACGCTGACAGTAATTCGCTGGCACGTGTTGGAACTATCAACACCCCTCATGGGCCGATTCAAACCCCAGCCTTTATTCCGGTAGGAACAAAGGCAACGGTTAAATCAGTGTTGCCAGAATCCATGAAGGATTTAGGTGCACAAGCATTGCTGTCCAATGCCTATCACCTGTACTTACAACCCGGCCCTGATGTATTAGATGAAGCTGGTGGGCTGGCGAAATTCATGAATTGGCCAGGGCCAACATTTACCGACTCTGGCGGCTTTCAGGTTTTGTCATTAGGTGTTGGTTTTAAAAAAGTTTTGGCGATGGATGCGCAGACAACTCGACATGATGATGTAATCGCTGGCAACAAGGATCGCTTGGCCCATGTCGATGATGAGGGCGTGACTTTCAAGAGTCATCTTGATGGATCGATGCATCGCTTTACCCCTGAGGTTTCTATGCAGGTGCAACATCAAATCGGTGCCGACATCATGTTTGCCTTTGATGAGTGCACCACCTTGCACAACACCCGTCCCTATCAAGAGCTTGCGATGGATCGCACCTATGCCTGGGCGATCCGTTGCCTGGATGAACACAAGCGATTGACGCAGGAGCGAGTGGGCAAGCCCTATCAAGCGCTGTTCGGCGTTATTCAGGGTGCTCAATATGAGGATCTCCGCAAAAAGGCGGCGACAGATCTGGGTTCATTGGAATCCAATGGCCAATCCTTTGATGGCTTTGGAATCGGTGGGGCATTGGATAAGGGGCAGCTGGGAAGAATAGTTTCCTGGGTCAACGAAATCCTGCCGGAGAACAAACCCCGTCACCTATTAGGAATTGGGGCGCCGGAAGACCTCTTTGTTGGCGTTGAAAATGGTTGTGACACCTTTGATTGCGTATTGGCGAGCAGAATTGCACGAACTAGTGCTGTGTACACGATGGAGGGGCGTTTTAACCTGTCTAACAGCCGTTTTAAGAGGGATTTCACCCCCATTGATAGCGAATGCGACTGTTACACCTGTACGCACTACACACGGGCTTATATGCACCATGTATTCCGCGGAAAAGAAATCCTTTCAGCAACCTTAGCAACGATTCACAATGAAAGATTTATTGTTCGATTGGTTGACCAGATGCGTCAGGCACTTCTGGATGGAAACTTTGCCGATCTTAAGGCGGATTTCTTGGGCCGATACCTGCACCGCAACGGGCAAGCTAGAGATTAAGGGTTCTTTACAACCTTAGGCAGGTTCCAGTTGTACTTGATTGATAGCTCGCGGACCAGAACCACTACAAGGCCAGCAATTGCCACGACAACAGCTTCATTGAGGTCAAGGGCATCTAAAGCTAAGTAGGCAATCGCACCAGACAAACAAGAGGTGCCAATGGTTTCGCGGTGTAGCAACACCGGCTCTGTCTGACACATGATGTCGCGGAACAGACCACCCGATACTGCACCGATAAAGCCAAGGACCGCTGCTGCCACCAATGGCGCATCATTAGACAGTGCGAACTGAACACCTGAAACCGTTGCCACCGCTAGCCCTAAAGTATCCAGAGACAAAGCAAAACGGCCAACGTCCTGGGTCTTACCCATCGCAATCGTGATGATGAAGGCTGCAAAGATCGGTGCAAATAACCAGGGGTATTGAATCCATGGTGGTTGCTCGCCCATAAATAGGTTACGCAAAGTTCCACCAGAGATTGATGCGATCGCTGCGATAAAGAGAATGCCGCCGTAATCTAAACCTTTGCTTGCAGCCACTCGTGCTCCCACCAAAGCAAAGGCAAAGGTTGAAACAAGGTCAAGGCCAAAGACCAGTAGGTCTAGATCCATCGAGATTACTTCTTAAGAGCTAAACGAGCCTCGCGACGAATCTTCTGCTCCTTTGGATCTGGAACAGGAACAGCTGAAATAAGGCGCTTAGTGTAATCGTTTTGAGGGTTCTTCAAGATTTGGTCGCGATCCCCAACTTCAACAAGCAAACCATTTTGCATCACTGCAATTCGGTGAGACAGGATGTCAACAACAGCTAAGTCGTGAGAGATGAACAAGCATGCAAAGTTCAACTTGCCCTGAAGCTCTTGCAGTAGCTCGAGGAAACGAGCTTGAACAGAAACATCCAATGCAGATGTTGGTTCATCGGCGATCAAAAGATCTGGAGTCAGTGCGAGCGCACGTGCAATACCTACGCGCTGACGTTGTCCACCTGATAACTCATGTGGGTAACGGTTGCGATAGCTACGTGGAAGTTCAACTTGATCAAGCAGCTCTTCGACCTTATGTGCAAGCTCTGCACCCTTAGCAAGACCTGCAAGGTACAACGGTTCACCAATTGATTCACCAATTGGCAAGCGTGGGTTAAGAGATGAAGCTGGATCTTGGAAAACAATTCCGGTGTGGCGTCGGATAGCAGAGAGCTGCTTTGATTCAGCACCTGCAATCTCCTTACCAACAATCTCGATACTTCCGGCTTTAACTGGAAGCAGGCCAATAGAGGCACGACCAACCGTTGTTTTACCTGAACCAGATTCTCCTACCAAGCCAACAATTTCACCTGGATAGATTTCAAGGTTGAAGTTCTTCACCGCCGTGAATGCTGGTTGACGTCCACGCTTTGGATATTCAATAGTTACATCAGTTAGCTTCAATACTGGGGCTGGCTTTGCACTCTCCTTGTAAGGAAGTTCGCGCTTCTTTGTTGATCCCAGCTTAGGAACAGAACCCAACAACTGCTGCGTGTAAGGATGTTGAGGCTTATTGAAAATCTGATCAGCAGTTCCCTTTTCAACGGTGATTCCATCCTTCATTACAAGGATTTCATCAGCCATATCTGCAACTACACCCATGTCATGAGTAATCAAAAGAATCGCAGAATTGAGCTTGTCCTTTAAACCACGCATTAAATCAAGGATTTCAGCCTGAACTGTTACATCCAAAGCCGTTGTTGGCTCATCGGCAACTAATAGCGCGGGATCGCAGGCAAGTGCTTGAGCGATCATCGCGCGCTGGCGCTGTCCGCCTGACAATTGGTGCGGATATTTAAGAATTGATTGCTCAGGGTTTGGAATATCCACCATTGTGATGAGCTCTAGGGCACGAGCATGTGCTTCCTTTGGACCCATCTCAAAGTGGTTACGCAGAGTTTCAACGATTTGATATCCGATTGTAAAGAGCGGATTCAAAGCTGTCATTGGCTCCTGAAAGATGTATGCAACTTCTTTTCCACGGAATTCGCGAAGACGTGAAGATTTTGCATTGAGCATCTCCTCGCCCTTAACCACAACACTTCCTTGCATGCGAGCATTGGATGCGAGCAGTGACATAAGTCCTAGTGCGGTTGTTGACTTACCTGAACCTGATTCACCCACGATTGCGGTGACCTTGCCAGCGGCAAGTCCAAGGTTCATATCGATTACAGCTGGATACCAAACGCCATCTACCCAGAAATCAACATTGAAGTCGGTGATTTCAAGTACGTTTTTTTCAACCATGGTTACTCACCAGCCTTAATCTGAAGCTTCGCTTGTAGGCGATCCTTCTTTGTGATTCGACGTCGTTGACGTGGGTCAAAGGCATCACGCAGACCATCACCAATGAAGTTGACGCAGAGCGCAATAGAGATAATGAAGAAGCCAGGCCACCAAAAGAGCCATGGACGTGTTGTAAATGATGACTCGTATTGGCTAATCAATAGACCCAGCGAAACATCGGGTGCAACCACACCAAAGCCAAGATAGGACAGAGCGGTTTCAGTCAAAATTGCACCAGCCATAATCAAAGTAACTGAAACAATAATTTGTCCAACCGCATTCGGCAGAATGTGCTTAAAGGCGATTCGGATATTTGATGCTCCGGCAACACGTGCGGCATCAACAAACTCCATCTCACGAAGTGACAAGAATTGAGCTCGCACTAAACGAGCCAACCCGGTCCATCCGAGAACACCCAGGAAAAGGGCCAAGAAAAATGGGCCTACGCGGCCTGCGGCCTTACCGATAACTGCTGCAATGATGATTGTTGGAACTGTCTGAATGAAGTCAACGAGACGCATCAAAACTGCATCAACTCTCTTGCCGTAAAAACCAGAGATAGATCCAACAACAACTCCGATAAATCCAGATACAGCACCGATCACAAACATAATCATGAGTGATCGACGTGCACCATTCATTACCAATGCGAAGTAATCGCGACCGATGTCATCCTGGCCAAATGGATGGTTGCCCATTCCAAAATCACCAGTTGGGTTGAGTGAAAGTGTTGGACATCCCGTTGTTCCACCAGGGCAATCCTCAAAGCGAAGCTCTGGGATATCTTCAACTGTCCACTTCCACCATCCAGGAATACGTATTGGTCCTATTTTGGTGTCTAATGAAGTTAGAACAAAGAGAATAATTGATGACAGAGTCACAAGTGCAATTACTGCCGCACGGTGACGGAAGAACCGTCGACGAACAATCTGACCTTGGCTTAAGCCTTCAACCTCTTTATTAGCAATCGCATTTTCGCCACCGGCAAGAATTTCACCAGTTGCTTTTTCTTTGCGTCCGAATAGTTTCATGGTTACTTACCCAATCTAATGCGAGGATCCAAAGCTGAATACACTAAGTCTGCAATCAAGTTTCCTGAAATGACCAAGATTGATAGCAACAAGTTAACGCCCATCAGCAAATTAAGGTCGTAACTATTGATCGCCTTGATTCCAAGAGTTCCCATTCCTTGCCAGCCAAACACGCGCTCTGTAATAACAGCCCCACCAACAAGTCCCACAAACTCACCCACGAAGAGGCTGGACAGTGGAAGCATCATGTTTCTAAAGGCGTGTCGAGTGATTACGACTCGCTCATTGAGTCCCTTAGCTCGCGCTGTGCGGATGTAATCTTGATTTAAAACTTCTAGCAGTGCTCCACGTGAGTAACGGATCCAACCAGCTAAAGAAATCAAGATCAATGCCAATGTTGGAAGGATCAAGTGCATGATGATGTCCAGGTTATTGATCCAAAAATCATTAGTAACCAGCTGATCTTTGCGCTGGCCATAGGTAGGCACTGGGCGTCCATTTACCGCATCTGTTGCGCTGTAATCAGCCCAACTCTGCATTATTCGATCAACAAAAATCAAGATTCCTGCCAATATTCCGGTGATGATTGCGGTTCGTGCTATCGGACCATGATCAATTTTGCTAAAGACACGAGATAGCCCAATACCCGTCAATACGATCAATGAAATCATAATCAAGATCGTCAAGTATGAACCAAAGTTATTAAAGATCCATTGCGCTGGGTAGTACCAAACGACTGCAAGTCCAGCCATTGAGAGAGCTGCCTTTTTAGCTGTTGTATTGCTCAGTCCTGTTGAAATTGCTGTGACACCAAAGGCAATTCCCATAGAGAGGAATGCGATCAAGATTGGGCCAAGGCCAGGATTGAGATACCAATTTGTTAAATCAATTGCCCACAGAATCACAAAGTTGGTGGCAAAGGCACCTGCAAAGACACTCCAAAATCTCTTTCGCTCTCCACCAAATAGTGAGCTCCAGAAGATTCCGGTAAATATTGAGAATATAAACATCCACTTAATCGGGATATTCGGTTCACTTAAGAAGTTGTTGAACTGAATTGCCATGAACTCTTTTAGAAGAACGGCGACCCAGAAAATTGGAAGTGAGTAGAGAAGGAAGGCAAGGAATGTCATTCCGTAATCAAAACGGCTGTACTGGCGAAGCGCAGAGATGATTCCAAGTGCTAGACCTAAAAGAAGTGCTGTAATTGTTGCAACTAATACCAAACGAATAGTTACCGGAATTGCATACGCTAACTCTTCTTGAACTGAGGATGCTTCACGAGTCATACCTAGATTTAACTTGCCAACAAATAATCCAAGGACACCCTTGAGCCACAAAAAGTAACGGATAGGTGGTGGGACATCGAGCTGAAGATCACGAGTCAAAGCAATAATCTGTTGACGGGCACCATCATCGGTGCTGAGACGAAGTTCTGCCAAGGGATCACTTGCATAGGCTGCAAGGTTGTACACCAGGAAGCTTGATCCAAAAAGGATCATGATCGATACGCCGATTCGACGCAGGATGTAGTTCAGCATTAAATGCTCCTTGCCAGCATGGTCCGTTAGTTTTTCATTAAAACAATTGCCAAATAGTAGCGCGAACGGCACTTGATTTTTCAACCAAGTGCCGTTCGCTTAGTACTTTTTCCGCCTTTACGACGGTACTAATAGCCCAGAAATCAAGCTATTAGTATGACCACTCCCACCAGTTCCAGACAACGTCATCTGAAAGTGGAGATGGCTTGATGCCCTTGAGGTTCTTGTTAACTGCAGTAACTGCTGGGTGCAGGAATACTCCAGATGTAAGTCCCTCTTGGTGGATGATGCGCTCAGCCTGGATAATCGTTGAAATATATGTGCGGTTATCCATTGGAAGTTGCAACTTGTTTAGAATTGCATCCAAGTTAGGCAAGCTAATTCCATTACGGTTATTTCCGCCACCGATCTGGAAGTTTGCATTTGATCCAGCCTGTGTTACTGCTGATGGGCAGTAAGCAAAGAACTGTGCATCATAAGTAGATAGCTGAATCTTTGGAGACCATGAAGCTTGAACATCTCCAACTAGATCGAAGCCAACCTTGAGTGCGTTTGCCTTAGCGAGTGCGAACTCAGCTGCGCGACGTGGGTTGTTACCAGGAACAAGTACGTTCACCTTTACTGGGTTGCTTGGGCTAGCACTTGGGTAGTGCTTCTTTAGTAGACGAGCAGCCTTCGCGTTGAGAACATCCTGTGGTCCAACGTAATAGCTAGAACCATTGTTAGCGACGAGACGCTCGTAGCCTTCAAAACCAGGTGCGATGAATGTAGAACCCAAGATTGGAGCATTTGGGTTAATTGGCTTGATCAACTTCTCGTTGATTTCTTCACGAGGAATTGACAATAGGAATGCACGACGTAGATCCGCACCCTTTCCGCCATGTCCCTTGAAGATTCCGTTGTATTCAGGCTGTCCTGGAGCGTTACCTACGCGTGTATCCCAGTGCTCGTAGCAAGCGTTAATTCCACCAATAAGGTTAACGTTTGTGAGCTTCTTCAATGCAGCAACAGCATCTGCTGTTGGCTGACCTGAGTAAACATCAAGCTCACCATTTGCAAGTGCCTGTGAAGCTGCAGTTCCGTCAGAGATGAACTTAAAGATAACTGTATCGATAGTTCCGCTGAGCTTTGGACCAGAGTTGTACTTAGGGTTGACCTTGAGAGTTACAGATGACTTTGTCACTGCGCTATCAACAAGGAATCCACCGTTACCTACGAATAGGAGTGGGTTTGTGTTGGCGTCAACCTGAGTGATGTTGTAAGCCTCTGACCAAACCTTACCCATTGCCTTCAATACAGCTGTGTTCTTTGAGGTGTATGCAGCTAAGAAGCGATCGCGTGCAGCTTCGTTATCCTTAACTGACTGCAGACCCTTCTTTCCTTCTGCAAGAAGAACAAGTGTGTGAACAGGTGCTGGTCCTGGGCCGTATAGATCCCAGTTAGCAATCTTCTGCTTGAACTGAAGAGTTACTGACATCTTGTCAGCAGAAAGTACTGGCTGTCCAACGATGTTGTCGCTGTATGTTCCACCATAACCATTTGAGTTAAACGCTGGAACGTTGTCGCCATCAGGATCACCTAGACCGGCTTCAATTGAATACTTATTGCTTGAAAGTACGTGTGATAGCAATAGGTCTACAGCGTTGATTGGTGTTCCATCTGACCAAACAAGACCCTTGTTAACTGTGTACTGAATACGGAAATCAGTTGCATTGTTCTTTACAATCTTGAAATCACCGAATGTTGTATTGCGTACAACGTTCTTCTTATCGTTGATGTAATAGAAACCAATACCTGTAAGATTTCCAACCTTGCCGTTAATCGTCAAATTTGTATCAGGTGTACCTGAATTAAATGACGTCAACGAGTTTGTATCGTGAATCACGATAGTTGAACGTGTTGCAGCTTGTGCAGGCGTGAGCAGTGAAACTGCTAGCGCTGCTGATGCTGCAGCTGCGAGTGCAAACTTTGCACTACGTGTGAACTTCATAGTTCCTCCTTGAGGGTTAAAGAAAAGCGTCTGTGGAGAGTCGACCACCCCATAGGCGCTTTTGGTGACGAAAGTCTGCCGTAGGCAAGGCAAGGTAGCAACACGCAAGTTCTTTGCATGAGCGTGGATTTATAACGTCTAGATAACCGTTCCCTTAAGGTGGGGTGAGACTGAGGCTACTTCTTCGCGTCGGCCCGAGCCTTTTCAATCGCTGAACTAGTCAGCCGAGGCGCTGCGATCAGGAAGATAAAGACCCCCAAGATCGCTCCTAATAAGTAAGGTGCACGAAGTGCGGATTCACGTGAAAGAAAGTCCTGACTCAGAGTTACCAAACCCCCTCCCAGAACCATTCCAATAGGAATTGAACCCCATGCAAAGAATCGATAAACGCTATTTACTCTGCCTAACAACTGAGACGGAATGATGCTTTGGCGCAATGAGACAGTAATGGTGTTCCACAAAATTGCAGAAATTGTTTGAAAAACAGTTACCACCCAGACAATCTGCCATGAAGAGCTCAAACCAATAATTGCGGTTCCCAATGGTGCAAGGATTAGCGCCATCCATAGTGATGGTCCGCTTCCAAATTTCTCAGAGATCTTTGGTGCTAGCAACCCACCAATAATTCCTCCGACCGCTCCCGCCATGCCTAATATTGCAAATACAAAAACAGATGTCTCTAGAACTTCTTGTGCAAACAAAATGTAGGTCGCGCTAACCATCGACCCAACACCGTTCATTAACCCTAAAATTATTGCCATTGGTCGAAGTAATGAGTGACCCCACAGCCACTTAAAACCCTCTTTGATTTCAGATTTGAAGTTAAGTTTAATTTTGGGTTGTTCACTAATTGGCTTAAAGCTTCCACTAATTGATGCAATTAATGCCACTGCTACAAAAAATGAAACAGCGTCAAAGAAGAATGGGATGAAAATCGAAATTCCAATCAGCAATGAACCCAAAGGAGGACCAATAAAACTATTTGTTAGGGATTCCGCCGACCAGATTCGGCCATTTGCCTTTTCTAAGTTTTCTTCCGCGACAACGCTTGGCATCAGGGTTTGAGCACTGTTATCTCGCAGAACCTCCGCCATGCCAAAAAAGAATGAGGCAATCACTAGGGTCACATAGAGAGCCCAATTTGTATCCAAATCGGTAAGTGATTTCAGCTCATTTAAAGAAGGTAAAGAATCGTGGTTGAGCAAAACTATTAACCCGACGGCCACAGTCAGTAGTCCTCGAAAGAAATCCATCCCAACAATCAACTTTCGGCGATCAAAACGATCGGTAATAACACCTGCATGGAGGGTAAAAATCAGCCATGGCAGTCGAGAGGCAAATCCCGCTGCGGCAATGAGGATGGGTGAACGGGTAACGGCAGATGCAAGCCATGGATAGGCAATTGCTGATACCCCGTCACCTAAATTTGAAATAGCTGTCGCTGACCAAAGCTTCCAGTAAGCACGTCCAAGCTTTGTCTTCATGGAAGAGATTATTGTGGTGTTTCAGCACTCTTTGCAACGCTGAGGAAGAATTTAATTGATGACACCGCAATAACAGTTGCAATGACTCCTCCGACATACATAGGAAGTCGCAAACTAAAGTGTGCAAGTACTCCCCCAATGAGTGAACCAATAGGCATCATTCCCCAGACCAAGGTTCGACGGGTGCCATGGATGCGTCCATATAGTTCATTAGGTATGACTGTTTGGTAAGTGGCCATCAGCAAAATGTTCCATTGCGATATCGCGAACCCACCTAAAGTCGCCAGCGCGACAAAGATGTAGATATTTGGTGAGAAACTTTGAACCAATAAAAGTACCGAGCTTGATGTAATTCCCAATGTCATCATGATGCTACGGCCAAATTTCTTTGAAGCTTTTGGGGCGACAATCGCGCCTAACAAAGCGCCAACACCTTGAATCGTCAGAATAACTCCGAAGTACTTCGGCGCTAATTCAAGCTCTTTGATGATGAACAAAACCATAGTTGCTGTCCCCATTGAGTAACACACACCAATAGTTGCTGTTGTTAAAACTAATCGTCGCAACACCTTGTGGTTGTACAAGTAGGAAATTCCAAATTTAATATCCTGGATGAAATGGGGCTTTTTCTCAGTTGAACTTTCTGTTCGAACATCTTGCAAGTATTGAATAGGAATAGACAGCGCCAATAATGTGGCTACCGCGTATCCAATGCTGTTGATGAAAAATGGTAACCAGATCGCGAGCGCATATAAGAAGCCACTAAGTGGTGAGCCGATAAAGCCCTGGATTACTGTCTCTGAGATCTGGAGCCGAGAATTACCTTTTTCATAATGCTCTTTATCCAGAATTTGAGGAATTAGGGATTGTGCTGTCGTATCGGTTGCAACCTCGCACACACCAATAATGAAAGCTGAAAAAATCAACCAATAAATAGTTACATGCCCCGTTGCGATACCCAGCGCCATGATTCCGATAACCGCGCTTCGGATTGCATTCGAGCCAGCCAAGATATATCGACGGTCTACTCTGTCGACCATTACTCCGATTGGCATTGCAAAAAGTAGCCACGGCAACATCACCATTGCACCAATAATGGAGATCAGAACGGTGCTATCGGTCAAGGTAATCGCAAGAAGTGGGGCTGCGGCGATAAGAACACCATCAGCTAAGTTTGAAATGATGCTGCCGGCCCATAAACGATTAAATGCCGGACCCATGTCTTAAACCCTAGTCCATGTAATAAAGGAGCAACTGCATTTATTTAAATTAAGAGCAGTTTTCTTGCCTTTTCCACCGCAGTATGACGGCCTTCTACCCCCAATTTTCGATACACATTTCGCAGATGTGTCTTCATCGTGTTTTGAGAGATGTGCAGTTGTTTTGCGATAGCGCTGAGTGGAATGCCAGTTGTTAAATGCTTGAGAATTTCTAGCTCTCGTGAAGTCAATTTTTCTTCAAGTGAGCCAGTATCGCTATTCATAGCTTTGATGCGCTCAGTCATTTCATGAACCACACTTTCTCTAAAGACGGTGGGTTGCGCGGCTGCTGCTTTCACCATGATTGGATATAGACGGTGTTGACGTACGAAATACTCGTGAAAACCAACCTCAGCACCAACCTCTAGCGCTTTATTGAGATGGACAAGAGCTAAATTTTCATGGTCAATATTGATTGTGGCCTGATACAAGTACTTGTTAACTCGTTCTCGCGGAGTGTTCTCTGGGAATGCATCAATAAGTGCAGGAACTTTTTTCGGATCTGCCTGAAACTTCGCATTTATTTCAATTTGCCGAACCATTTCGGTTTTTGGCATACGACGCAAAAGCTCTTCTGCTCGATCCCAATCATCAAGGGTAAAGCGCAGAAAAACTTCAGTCATATCAATCAACCAACTTAGTTCATTGGGAGATTTCAACTTAGCTACGCGATCTCTTTGTTGCTTGATAATCTCCATCATCTGTGGAACCTGCCCCTTGGTGATGTTAATTCGTGCGCGTGTGCCTTCAGCCATTAAAAACCAAGGCCACATTTGTGATTCTTCTGCTTTTTCCATTATTAATGTCAGAGTTTCTGTCGCATCTTCCAACCGTGAAAGCTCTAACTGGCAGCGCGCAAGCACCATGTAAGCATCTAGTGGGGCGCTTATTGATGAATACCCAATAAGCAACGCTTGATTAATCGCAATGTCTGCATGCTCTGCAGCTTCAAAGAATCTACCCTCACTCCACAGTGCAAGAGCTGTCATGCAGGTGAGGTGGTACGGAGCGTTGATGGGGTTACCTTCACTCATCAGGGCACGGGCAGATTTGAGCGCACGGGTAACTTCATCCGGTTGGTCGTACAAAAAGTTGATTGAAGCTTTTAGGCGAAGTAACGCAATCCGATCAGTGTTCTCAAGAGATGGTGTTGGTGATTGATGGTTCAGCGCTTTCTCAATCATCTCAAGGGAACGGGTGAATTCTCCTCGTGCAAAGTACACATGCGCGAAAACCATAGAGGTCAGTTGAGTCAAGAATTCAAGTTCCTTGCTCTGGGTTGAAATTATCTCGAGCTCTGATGCCATAGCCTCTGCCTTGGAAAAATCTAAATTCACTAAGTGACCTACAACTTTGATTGTTTTTTTCATTACCTCGCCATGCATTGAAGTATCTCGGGAAAAATTAGCCCATTTGATAAGTAAATCTCCACGACCAATTGCGGCCATCTCGCGGATACTGGTTTCTAGGACAGTCTGTGCGCGTTCGTAATTTTCTGATTTAAAGATGAATTCAAGTGCTTTGTTGGAATTACCTTTGAGCAAGAAGTGATCAGATAGTTTCTCGTAAATCCGCTTACTTTCTGCCTGATCGCCTAACTTAACACTAGCTAATCCTTTGTAGACAATTTCATTAAATCTAAAGACTCGGCTTGTTCCCGATGAAACAGACACAAATATTCCATCTGTTGCCAATTTGTTGACATAACTTTCGGAGAAATCCTCGCCTAAAATAATTGCTGCGATCTCTAGATCAAACTCTTCAATTAACAGTAGTCGTGATATTTTCGACTTATTCTCTTCATTGAGCGAATTAAAGGTTTCGAGGGCAAGAATTGATAATGGGTTAGAAGCACTGCTCATTTCAAACTCTGAATATTGCTGTCCTCGGGCTATTGATCGAGTCATCATTTGAACCGCTGCAGGCCAACCTTCACATCGTTCTATCAATCGTGAAGAGTTTGGTTCAACCTCATCGACACCATTGAGCTCTGCAACTCTTAAGACTTCATCCTTTGAAAACTTAAGATCCTGGCTTGTGATTAAACTTAAATTTCCAAGGCTCGCATATCGTGCAAGAGATGTTGCTGGAGTAACTCTGCGAACGATAACTAGGTGAACATTGTTGGGTAAGAAATCGATCATGGCTTGAGCAACTGTTGATACTTCGAGACTGTCTGTTGGTCCATTGTCGATAACAAAGTTAAAGGGCTCTTTTATCTCACCAGCGGCCTCAGTTAACTTCTTCACATTTAACATCGGATTTGCACTTGGTTCTTTTTCAAAATCTGAACCAAAATCTGGAAATTTCACTCTGATAGCCGCAATTACATGTTCAAAGAAAGTTTGTGTTGAATCAGCTGAATTAATGTTGAGCCAAACAGTTGGAATGGCTGAATTCTCCGCCCACTGAGAAACGAGTGAGCTCTTTCCATACCCAGCAGGTGCAGCTACAACTGTGACACCCGGTAGCCCTGTCTCAAAGAGGTGAAAAAGATGTCTTCTAGAAATGAAGTTGGCTGGAACTGCAGGTGCAACGATGCGTGAGCGATCAATGGACGGGGTGATAACTTCCTTTGGGCTCATTCCTCAAGGGTGAGGCCTGCCCAACTGAGAATCAAGCAAAAATCACCCTATTAGGGGTGATATGTATAGGCTATTTAATTGGGCCAGAATGAGAGAAATAATTGGGCCAGAATGAGAGAAAAAGAATGGCGGCCGGGTCTCCCCAGCCGCCATCCATACCCTCGTTAAAAAGTATTAACCGATCTTTGCAATCAGGTCCTGAGCCTTCTTGAGGAAAGCTCCATCCAAGACTGAGAAGCCAAGCGCGGCACCCGCATCTTTAGCGCACTTTGTGCTCAAGATGTATGTAGCTAGCTCTTTCACAGCCTTACCCTTTGCAGGATCTGGATTGCTTGTATCTGCGAGAAGGTAAGAGACGATTCCAAGTGGATACGCTCCCTTTTCCTTTGTTGCGTAATTGAAGGTAACGATTCCATTTGAATCCATTGCAGCTTCAGACAAGAAAGCTGAAACTCCAGCTGAATCTGGGGCAACGGATGCACCTGCTGGATTGATGAGGTTTGCAACCTTCAAATTATTAGCAGTTGCATAGTTAACCTCTGCATATGTAATTGAGTAAGGCGACTTTCCTGCAAGTTGTGCCACACCATTTGATGATGCAGCTCCAACAATTCGACCTAGGTTTGCTGGATCATTGATGTTACCTGGGAATGATGATGTAAAGACAGCAGCCTTAGCCTTGGTCCATGTGTTTGGAGCTGACTTGTTTAAATAGTTTGTGAAGTTCTCTGTTGTACCTGAAGAGTCTGAGCGATAAACAACCTTTATTGGCTGGTTAGGAAGTGTGTAGCGAGTAGTTACATTTTGTGTACGAAGAACAATTGGGTTTCCCTTTGCATCCTTCTTAACATTTCCATTTGCATCAAGACGGTAAATAACCTTTACAGATGAGCGGTTGTTGTCAGCTGCAATTGCTGGATCGTTCCAACGTGTAATTTTTCCAGAGAAGATTCCAGCGATCGTATCTGCAGAAAGTTGCAAAGTTGTCTTGGCTGGAAGGTTGTGCAAAATTGCGATTGGTGCTGCAACTGCTGGTACGTGAATTATTGAAGCACGCTTTGTAGCTGCAGTGTGAGCTGCATCTGTGAACCAGAAATCTCCGATTGAACGATCTGAGTTTGAGCGACCTGTACCTGATCCTGATGCCGCATATACATATGTATGTGAGCTGCTTTGTGCAAAGCCAGCTTTGCAGGCATCGATTAGAAGAGCAGGAAATGATGCTCCTGAACCTTGAAGATCTACCGCATGTGCTGGAGCTCCTGTTACCAAACCGAACGCGAGTGCAAGTGATGCAACCTTCGCGAGCTTTGAAATTCTCATGTACTTCCCCTCATAGATGTTTGAACTACGAGGCAAACCTATGCACCGTAAATGAACGAAGAGCGCTCGGAATCCGAACGCTCTTCGACTTTTAGGTGAACAATAAGTAAACGATTTAGCCGAATCGCCCCGTTACATAGTTCTCGGTGCGCTCATCCTTTGGTCGAGAGAAGATCTCGCTAGTTGCGGCATATTCGATCATTTGACCTGGGCCACCATCTGATAAGAAGAAGGCGGTGTAATCAGATACTCGAGCAGCCTGCTGCATATTGTGAGTTACGATGACGATAGTCATGGTTTCTGACAGCTCGCGAATTGTGTCTTCAATTCTTAGCGTTGAACCAGGGTCAAGTGCTGAACATGGCTCATCCATCAATAGCACTTGTGGGCTTACAGCTAGGGAACGAGCAATACATAATCTTTGTTGCTGTCCACCAGACAGTGACCCACCATGAGCAGAAAGACGATCCTTAACCTCATTCCACAGTCCTGCACGCACCAAACACTCTTCAAGCAGTTCTTCCTTATTGCCTACCTTGGTTTGTGAAAGCTTTAAACCAGAGAGCACATTTTCACCAATACTCATAGATGGGAATGGGTTTGGCTTTTGGAAAACCATTCCGATCTGCAAGCGAATCTTTGTTACATCGGTACCTGGTTGGTAAACATCTTTGCCATCAAGCAAAACTTGCCCCGCCATGGCAGCACCCGGAATGAACTCGTGCATTCTGTTAATTGTTCGAATAAAGGTTGATTTTCCGCAACCAGAAGGCCCGATCAAAGCGGTGACTGTTCCGGCACCAAAGTTCAAATTAATGTCTGAAAGGACATGGTTCTTTCCAAACCATGCATGCACACCACGAGTTTCAAGTCCTGTTCCGAAGGAAGCATTGCCAGGTGACTTCACCTTTGCTGCCGCTACCTCTGCCAGTGATGATGGGCGAACGCCTGCATCCATTTTTTTCTCTCTTTCTGGTGTGTTAATCATTTAGAACTCTTTTTTGTACCCAAATAACGTGCAACGGTGAATAAGACCAAGACCAAACCGACCAGCACTAGCAACCCTGCCCATGCGCGAGTTAATGCTTCAGGAGAGCCAGCATTAAATGATTTCCAGATGTAGTACGGCAATGAACCTAATGGGCCACTAAATGCATTGGCATTTACCTTGTCTCCACCGCCAGTTAACAAGAGCAGAGGCGCTGTCTCGCCAGCGATTCGGGCCACACCCAAAATCACTGCGGTGATCAAACCACTCTTAGCTGCAGGTAAAACGATCATGGCAACTGTGCGCCATTGCGTTCCACCTAAAGCGACGCCAGCTTCACGCAGATCATTTGGAATCAGATTTAAAACTTCTTCTGATGTTCGTGCGATGGTTGGAATCATCAAAATTGTTAAGGCTAAAGCACCCATAAACCCTGAAAAAGATTTAGTGATCGGATACAAAATTGCCGAGAGAATAAACAAACCAGCAACGATTGATGGAACACCACTCATTGCTTGCACGAGGAAGCGAATAGGAGCGGTGAATTTGCCCTTGATCTCTGTTAAATACAAGGCGGTCAAAATTCCGATTGGCACGCTTATAATTAATGCAAGTGTCACGAGGGCAAGGGTTCCTGTAATTGCATGAAGCAATCCACCATTATTGAGCGGGTCGGTTGGCGTAGCCATCGACATGTCAGAAACGAATAGATTGAGTGAAATACCTGGCAAGCCCTTTTGAACCACTGTAAACAAAATACTTGCGATTGGAATGACAGTAACGATCGCTCCAAAGGCCACAAGTGAGTTCACCAAGGCATCTTTTGCCGCTGCACTACCTAGTTGGAAACCCTTGATGGAGGAGGTCATCAACACGTAAACCAAGAAGAAAACTACGAATATCGCCAGCTTCCCCTTCATAGGGGTCACTTCAACAACTGCGTACGATGAAAGTAGGGCAAGGAAGAAGATTGAAAAATCGGTAGCGCGTTCCTTCTTAGTAGCCTTCCAAGGCTTCATAGGTGTTGGTGTAGTTGTCATCGTCCCGACTTTCCAGTCGTCTTAACAATTACATTTGCAATTGCATTTACCAACAAGGTCAGCATGAACAGAACAAGGCCTGCAGCCATCAATGCCTTGATCTCATATGGATTAGCTTCACCAAATTTCAAAATGATGAGCGAGGCAACATTTCCGCCAGCTCCAAGGAGCACCTGCCAGTTCACTTGGAAAACAATGTTCAAAACAGTAAAGACCGCAACGGTTTCTCCCATTGCTCGACCTAGACCAAGCATTGCTCCACCGATAACACCATTTCTTCCATGTGGAATTACAACAGCTTTAATCATCGCCCAACGGGTTGCACCTAATGCATAGGCAGCTTGAATACGATCAAGTGGTGCCTGTGAAAATACTTCGCGAGAAACTGAGGTAATGATTGGAATAATCATGATCGCAAGAACAACACCAGCTACAAAGGGTGAACGTGTGTAGACGGGAACCTTTAGATCAAAGATTGGAATCCACCCCAAATACTTGTGAATCAGCTTTGCCCAGTATTCAGCGGTTGGCATCAGTACCAAGAAGCCCCAGATTCCAAACAAGATTGATGGAAAAGCTGCCATCATATCGATAATGGCGACTAGGAACTTCTTTAATTTATCTGGAGCGTAAAAGTTAAGGAATAGGGCTGAAAACACCGAAATCGGAAGTGCGATTACTACCGCTACAAGTGCGCAAAGAATTGTTCCCACCAGCATCGCAGCCAAGCCAAATTTACTATCGATCACATTTGCGTTTTCATCAACCGTTACAGACCACTCTGAGTTGGTGATAAATCCAAAGCCTTCTTGACGAAGAACCTCTAATCCACGATAACCCAAAAAGATTGCAATAAGACCCAAAATAACAAGCGATGAAAGTCCGCCAGCGGTGACTAACCCGCGAAATACCTTGTCTGAAGTTCTTGGTTCAGTAGTTATTTCACGTGGAGTTGGTGGAACAAGAGTGGTCAATTTACTTACGCAAACTTTCCTGTTACCAAGTAATAAACGCGCCGGGAAACTGAAACTGCATGATCTGCGTATCGCTCGTAGTACCTGCCTAGAAGTGTTAGGTCAATGGCAACTTCAACGCCATGCTTCCAATTTGGATGCACGAGAGTTCCAATGAGATCACGATGAAGCTTGTCCATCTCATCATCATCTTTTTCAATTTGAAGTGCAACCTCTGTATCGCGAGAAGCGATAACAGATCCAGTTTTGCGAGCAATCTTTTCAGCCGCTTCACCCATTTGCTTAAATGTTGAAATTAGTTCAGGTGGTATTGCAGCATCTGGGTGACGGAATCGAGTAATTTTTGCGACGTGGTGGGACATATCTCCCATGCGCTCTAGATCAGCGCTCATTCGCAGTGCGGTAACAAGTGCACGTAAATCTGAAGCCACTGGTTGCTGTCGCGCAATTATGTCGATGATTCGTGCATCTAATGCATGTTGGAACTCGTCGATTGTGTCATCGGATGCAATTACCTCTTCAGCGAGCTTTAAATCGCTATTAAGGATCGATTCGGTCGCCTTTGCAACAGACAAAGCAACCATGTCGGTGAGGTCCACCAAAGACTGAGAGACACTATCGAGTTCATCTTGGAAAACTGATCTAATAAGAGCCATGGGCAGAACCTAGGGTGCGGGCATGAATAGATTCTGTCGAGAAAGTGAACGCAGGGTTAACTGGTAGAGACAGGCTATACAGTTAGGGAGTGAGGTTTCTTCGCAAAGATGTTGAATCCCAAAATCAGCGTCTCCTGCCCCCAATGTTGCTCGAGGTTCTTTCCCAACTCGATGGCGAGGCGATAATTCTTACTCATGGCGAGGTTCCTATCTTTGTAACACCAGGGATCGAGCAGATCGGTCTCCTCAAGGATGGCAAGGTTCAAAGCGCCGAACTTTTGGCAACGGTGCGAGTTGTACGTCGCAAATATTCACGCCAGATGGGGCAGATTGAAATCCCACGCGGCCCCATTGGTGAAGGTCGTCACGAGTTAACTGTCAACGTCATTCCCCTAACAGAAGATGATCTTGTTCTGGTTCTCTTAAGTGATGAGAGTGAAGCACAACGCGTCCATGAAGTTCGACGAGATTTTGTTGCAAATATTTCTCATGAGTTAAAAACTCCGATTGGTGCGCTATCGCTTTTGAGTGAAGCGGTTCTCGGTGCAAAAAATGATCCTGAAGCTGTAGAAAAATTTGCTACACGTATGCAAACCGAATCAAAGCGCCTAACCGATCTAGTTCAAGAGATCATCAATCTTTCACGCCTTCAAGATTCAGATCCATTATCCGTCCCAAGTGAACTACATGTTCAAGATTTAATTAGCGAAGCGATTGATCAAACACAAGTCACTGCAGATAGCCGTCAAATCTGGGTATCAAACTCAAATTCGGTAGATGGATTAATTCTGGGAGACCGTGAACAGTTAATTATGGCGATTCAAAATTTGATTGAAAACGCCATCAACTACTCCCCTGAAGGAACTAAGGTGACTGTTACCTCAAAGGTTGAGGATGGCATTGTCGATATCTCTGTAACCGATCAAGGAATTGGTATTCCAGATGCAGATCTTGATCGTATTTTTGAGCGTTTCTATCGTGTAGATCCTGCTCGTTCACGATTAACTGGCGGCACAGGGTTGGGACTTTCTATTGTTAAGCATGTTGCCCTCAAACATGGTGGCGAGGTAAAGGTGTGGAGTTCAGAAAATGTTGGCAGTACCTTCTCCTTAAGACTTCCTATTTATTCAGCTAATGAAGAGAGTGTTCAATGACAAAGATTCTGATTGTTGAAGATGAAGCATCCTTTTCTGAAGCCCTGGAGTTCCTGCTTGGTAAAGAGGGTTTTGAGGTAACTGTTGCTGAAGATGGCCAGCAGGCGATTGATAAATTCACCAAAGAAGGCGCTGACTTAATTCTTTTGGATCTCATGATTCCTGTTATTTCAGGAATAGAAGTGTGCAGAACTATTAGAACCACATCTCAAGTTCCGATCATCATGTTAACCGCCAAAGATGCTGAGATAGACAAGGTAGTCGGCCTTGAATTAGGTGCAGATGATTATGTAACTAAGCCATATTCATCACGTGAACTAATCGCCAGAATTAAAGCTGTGCTTCGCCGCGGCACGATGGATGAATCCATTGATGGTGAAAGTGGAGTTCACTCAGTTGCCGGTATCAAGTTAGATATTGGTAAGCATCAGGTAACAATTAATGGCGAAGTCGTTGCCTTACCTCTGAAGGAGTTTGAACTGCTTGAGTTCTTGATGCGAAATGCTGGCCGAGTCTTGACCCGTTCTCAATTAATTGATCGTGTGTGGGGCGGGGATTACTACGGCGATACCAAGACTTTAGATGTTCACATTAAGCGGTTGCGTGCCAAGATCGAAGCAGATCCGGCAAATCCTGTATTGATTCAAACAATTCGTGGTCTCGGATATAAGTTAGAGAACGCTTAAAACTGACTCTTTCGAATCATGCGTTGGTAAAACATTCCGGGTTTACGGGTGCTTTCAGTATCCTCGCCCATCTTTACAAATCCTAATTTTTCGTAGGCAGCAATTGCACTGTAGTTATCGGTCCACACACCTAAACCTTGAATCTTCCAATCCTTGTCCTGCTGATCGATGAAGGTAAACATCGCACGCATTAAACCTTTTCCGCGAAAACGTGGATCGCTCCAGCAACCACCTATCCAACAGGTTGCTCCAAAATCTCCATTAAGAACTTCTATATACAACATCGCTCCATCAACACCATCAACTGATGCGATCAGGAAATCATTTTTTTCAAACTTGGCACGCCACGCGGTTTCATCCTCAGCACTTTCTGCCTCATAAGTTCCGCCAAAAGCATGGCCACTTTCAGTAAGTGCTTGTAAGCGAATTGTGCGTAAGCGCTGCCACTCATTTGGAGCGATTAGCTCAACTACAACCCCGTTATTCATGTCCTAATCATGCCATCTGTATTTTGAAATTGGTTCAAAGATTAGAATGCGCAAATGCTTTCTCGGTGTGCAATCTTTTCTATAAAGGCTCAATGCCTCGTGATCGCGGTGTGGTTGCTACTTAGTTGTGCAGGCATTCTGGGGGCTATTAATTTAGATAAACACCTAACCACCTCACTAGAGATTCCGGGTAGTTCTTCTGCACAAGCAAGTCAACTTCTAGCTGATCGATTTTCTGAGAACACTGAAGGCACCTTCACCATTGTGTATAAGTACAAGCAAGCAACACCCGATCAAATTTCACAGTTCAAGAGCTCATTAGCAACCGCTGCTGCTGTGGTTCCGGGATCACAGGTTATTCAGGAAAAAGCCTTTGGCGGAACTCTGTACGCAAACATTGGAACCTCCTTTGATCTCAATGATGCATCCCAATACACGGATGACTTAAGAGCGGCGTTAAAAGCCAACGGATTGCAAGGTGCATTAGTTACAGGCCCCCCAGCGATTAAATCCGATGTTGTACCGATTCTGGCTTCAGATCTGCAACGTGGACAATTGATTGCCATCGTATTGGCGATGGGTTTACTTATTGCGACTTTGGGTTTTTCCTGGGCGGTCTTAATCCCCTTACTCTTTGGCTTTGCAACGATCACAACCTCACTTGGAATCATTTACCTATTGGCGCAGAAATTCCTGATGGTTTTATATGTTCCTAATATTGTCGAACTCATTGGCTTGGGCCTTGCTATTGATTACTCATTGCTTATGGTTCATAGGTACCGACAAAACCGTGATTTGACTTCGGATCGACTAGAAGCGACTATGAAAACAGCGGGCAGAACAGCGGTTATTTCAGGAATGACAGTTGCGTTGGGGTTGGCAACTTTATTGTTAGTTCAAATTCCTTTTGTCCGTTCTCTCGGCCTTGCCTGTTTAGTAGTTCCACTTGTTTCAATTGCAGCTGCCGCAACCCTGCAACCGGTTTTGCTCACACATTTAGGAAAAGACTCTTCTCGCACCTTTAAGGGTCTAATTGGTTACAACTTTGATTTCCTCACCAAAGTTGCAATTGCCAAGCCGAAGCGAACCTTTGGAGTAACTCTGGTTGCAATTTTGCTGTCACTTTCCTCTTTGCTGTGGTTACAAGTAACACCGAGCTCGCTATCTGCGATCCCCTCACAATTAGAGTCAGCACAAGGGATCAATTCAGTTACTTCAAGGGTTGGCGTTGGTGTCATTACCCCACACGAAATTGTGATCGATCTGGGAAGTGCCACAGATGCATCGCAGGTGTCACAGATTCGTTTTGATTTTGCTAAGAATGTTGCTGACGATCCAGAGGTTTTCACCGTTGCAAGTGGCCAGATGTGGCCCTATGTAGACCCAAGTGGTCGCTTTATTCGACTATATGTCTTTGGCCAACATGATTTAGGTGCGCCTGAAACCGTTGATCTCGTTGATCGTTTGAGAAATGAATACATACCGCAAGCAGGTTTTCCAGATGGAGTCCGCATCTACTTGGGAGGCGCTCCAGCTCAAGGTTTCGACCTACTTGATGCGCTAGCAACCTCTTTTCCTGTTGTAGCGGTCATCATCCTTGTATTCACCTTTGTAATGTTGATGCGCATATTTAGATCCCTAGTGCTTTCAGTAAAGGCAATCATCCTTGACTTGATTTCAATTGGTGTGTCATTTTCAGCGCTAGTTGTTGTCTTTAAATTCGGAATTGGCACCTATCAACTGCAACAAATCGAAGCTTGGGTGTTGATCCTACTTTTTGCGATTCTCTTTGGACTTTCCATGGATTATGAGATCTTCATAGTTTCCAGAATGCGTGAAGCACGTGACCGCGGAGCAAGTAATGAAGCTGCGATTCGTGAGGGTATGCAAGCATCCGGAACCGTTGTTACCGCCGCAGCTCTAATCTTTATTACCGCACTAACTGGATTGATCACCGGACACTTTGCAGGTTTGCAGCAACTGGGAATTGGTTTAGCAATCGGCGTCATTGTTGATGCCACAATCATTCGTGGGTTATTGCTTCCTAGTGCGATGGTGCTGCTGGGTCGATGGAATTGGTGGATGCCCACACAAAGGAAAACCCCAACCCTCAAGTAAATGAGGATCGGGGTCCTGTCCCGTAATAAAATTACTTTACGATTTTAATTGCAAAGTAAACAGTTGGGATCTGATATCCCAGAGCAAGGCCAGGTAGATCCCGCTCTGATGTCAGAATTGGAACCATTCCATATGGAGTATTTGCAAAGGATGGTTGCTGTGTATACAACAGTGGTCTCATGGAAATAATGTGAGTACCAACGCCACCAAGTGCTTTGAGATGAACTACAAGATAACCGTTTGAGTTAAAGCCACAGCCATAACCGACATAGCTATTGTCATAGGCAACGGCAAGTGTGTTATCCATTTGTGTCCAGCCAACACCCTTGAGGCTAAGAGTGAACTCTTCGCCCTCTTTGAATGTGTAGGTAGGTATACCTTGGCCGCCACGAGCAAAGGCTTCAGCTGAACCAGATAGATCAGCCTTTGCAACGCCAAGGGTAATTACCTTTCCATTCTTATCTGTTAAGGGTTGAATGCTCTCTTTTACATAAAAGACCTGCTGAGCTTCAATGACATCGCCCAACTTAATTTGAATAACGTGGTATCCACCAAGGTGATCAGGAATTGTGACCTCTTTATTGACCGTTCCATCGGTGATATCAACTGTTCCAAGTGGAATTGGGTTATAGACCCAGCATGTTCCAGTTGTGCAGTTGACTCGATTTCCAGTAACAGTTGACCACACGATTGTGTGTACACCCTTTGTAGGGATTCCACTTACTTTGATTACTGTCTTGCTACCAACGATTCCGCGATCTGGTGTCAATGTCATGACCGCCTTGGTAGCTGGATCAAGACCGGCATCAGACAAGGTTGTGCGTTGATCAACAGTTGCTGTCATAAGTGGTGGATAGATCAAGTATGGCTTGAATATCCCTGGATCTTTAGTGACGGTAAAGATACCCATTTCACTGTTAGCAAATGGAACCGGAGATTGCATCGCATTGAGATAAGAGAAGCTAATCGCTTCATTTGCCTGGATGTAATGCTTTCCAACTGGACCCGTTGCAAGGATTGTTGTTGTTGCTGTTCCGCGAGTCCAACGTGCCTGCATAGACCCTGTGTACTTTCCATCGTAATAGAGCGCTGAACCTGCCGCATATAAAGAAGGTCCAAGGCCTGTGTAGGTAATTGTGATTGGTGTACCTATTGGACCGCTCTTTGGGCTAATAGTTAAGGTTCGTGCAACTTGTAATCCACCATGTGCCAATGCAACATCGTTGTTAACCGCATAAATGTCATGGACTCCACCAAAATCTGATGGCACCTTTGTCTTATACACAAAACCACCCAATGCATCAGTCGAAATTGTTGCAATGACGACGTTGTACTTTGTGTATGAAGTTCCCATGTAGTTAACAGTGTTTGGCTGAACATCTGTTACCCATGTTGCATCACTAGTTGACCAGGTCAGAGTGACCGGAGTGTTTCCCGGAAGACCTTTTCCGGTAATGGTAAGTGCGTCACCAATGACAACCTGAGATGGCGATACCTCGAGATTCACCATATTTGATGGTGTTGAAAAAGCTTGTGCCTTCAACCCCGTGAATGGAATCGCCGGAACACCAACGATCTCCTTTGGAGCCACTAGTTTTACAGGATTATCTGCTGCGTAGGCAGGTGCGATAAAACTTGCAAGCAATACAAGTACCGCGCCTGCCCCAACGTAACGTAACTTACTTTTCATTGTTCTCTCCGATTCTCTGATTACTTAGTTGTTGGAACTGCAAACAGACTGAGTTGAGATGTCTGTGTGAAGTTAGATGCCCATGTGCCTGTTGCACCCTTGAGTGGAACAGAGAGATTTACAGTGCGGTAGTAACTAACGCGCTCATAAACTGTCCGTCCATCGCTACCAATAACGCGCTTGCCGTTTTCCATCTTTGGAACTAGCTTTGTTGAAAGTACCTTCATGGTTGTTGAATCTTTGGCAACCAAGGTCACTTTGAAATTGATAACACCTAATGTGCTGTACAAAGGAGCTGCACCTGTCTTTAAGATTCCAGTCCAGAAAGCAACGCCGCTGTGGTTTCCATATGACAATTGAATAGGAGTGCTTACTCCGGCAACTTCAATAAATGCCTTTGAAGTGTTGGTTGTATCCATTACTGCGCCACCTTGATCCGCGTTGTTGGCATACACGCGGAAAACAATTGTTTGTCCGATCAAGTACTCATTTTGGATTGCACAGCCATTGAATCGAGGTGCCAATGCCCCTGTTGATCCACTTGCAAGCACGGTGTCAACATAAATGTGAATTGGTGACACAACTCCTTGAACAGGGACTCCGATCTTCACATTCAAGGTATTTGAATTAGCTGGTGCAAAAGCAGCAGCATCTGTTGGTGTAAATACACCTGTGATGACAGTTAATCCCGGTGCTGCTGGAAGCCATGAGCACTTAGCAACAAAAGGAGTAACGGTAGTTGTTGCCACGGCCTCACAACCAACAACAGCCTTTCCATTGACCGAGAACGCAACCGCACCAGGCGCACTCGCTGTTCCATTAATGACGATTGGGCCAAGGTCATAAACACCATTGCCGCCTGACATTATTAGCGTTGATGCCGCTGGTGCTGCGTACGCTGAGCCACCAGTTACAGCAAGTCCCAAGGTCGCTATACCTACGACAACTATTGATGAAATCAATCTCTTCATGTGAATCTCCTTAGTCTGTTGTAAAGCTTCTATTTAGTTTTAATATTTCCGCTGACATCCATAGTGAATGCAGCATCTTCCTTTGAACCACCCTTAACGTTGAAGGTGCCAGTTACTTTCAAAACGCCAGTTGCTCCCGAGTACTTTCCAGTTCCACCTGTGATAGTTGCTGTTCCAGTTATCTTGATTGTTGTTGGGGCTGATTCATCCTCTGCGCAACCCTTTGCGCTGGAATCAAAGCTCACGTTGAGAGAACTTCCTCCACCAGCAATCGATCCCTTTGCATCAAATGTGTCGCACAATCCCGCTGGTGCCGCTGATGCGGTGCCAGACATGTCGGTAAGGCCCAGAACATTTCCTGTTCCAGTTCCGTTAACTCCTGTCACCTGTAGGTATGTATCGCCCCACACAATAGAAAGCTTTCCTTTGTATGTTCCAGAGAATGCAACGGTTGCACCTGCAACAGTCTTAGTTGTTGTTTGTGGTTTGGTTGTTGAGTAGCCAGTTGGGCACTTTGGAGTTGCAGCTGTTACCTTTTTAACAGTTGTTCCCTTGTAACAAGTAATTGTTTTATTAGCTGCATTTGCTGGTGCACCTTGTGCAAACAAAAATGTAATTGCCGTAAAAAGAACAAGCGCCTTTGCTTTTCTTGAGTAATTTTGTTTCATTGTTAACTCCTTCTCTCCTTGAGTTACTGCTGTTCTTACAAGGAAAAGAGTGTCACTTTGAAAAAGTTAATAAAGAGTTTTGCTGAGGGGTACCTCTTTACAAGGTATTACATGCATCACGCCATGAACTTGAATTATGTGTTGATCTCTTTGATGAGTGCTAGCACTTGAATTTTCTGCGGTATTTATTGACGTGAGTAAAAAACATTAAGTTCCGATGTTGCAAGAACCTTTCCTACCATTAATTCACGCAAGGATTTTTCTGTTGCGAGAGCTGCCGAAATATTGAGCCTGGAATTGAGTGCATACAAATAGAAGGTGTATTTCTTACTTCCTGGACCTTGGGAACATGGAGGGGTATATCCAAGCTTCTTACCTTGAAAATTTTGTCCCAGAACCCCAACATTGCTCGCCCCAGCAGCAATTGAAGTTACGGTGGGTGGAATGTTGAAAATGGTTAGGTAAAAATGATTTCCGATATCTGTTTCGCCTGGTCTTAAGGGGCCAGGCACGGTGTCCATGATCAAAACTAGCGATTGAGTTTCAGCAGGAACATCGCTCCAGGATAAAGACGGTGAAACTCCTTTTCCATCACACGTAAAATCTATTGGGAGCGAACCACCTTCTTTGAAATCGGGGCTGCTCAGCACCAAGTTTTTCACTGCACTGCCAGAGGTTGTCGAAGTTTTTATAACGCGCCTCAATAAAATGGTGTTATCCAGTTTTAGATCGGAGGACCATATTAATGAGGCAGATGGAGACCAGGAGAAATCAAAGAATCCATCTTTAACTCCCACAGCTTCTCGTGAGTACTCTGATGCATTCTTCCATGAAGTGTCTTTGAATGTTGCTGAAGCCCAAGTTGAAGGAATTGATGTAATCAATGATTTGCATTCTGTCAATGGACTGCTCGACTTAACACATTCAGGATTGAGCGGTGCTCTATTGACTGTGAGAACTTTCCAATCACGTGATGAGTATGCAATTACTTTTCCGGTGGCGACTTCGCGAATTTGAATGATGATCCCACCATCTCCAATTTGCTGATTCGGTTTACCTATATATTCAAGGCCGGATGAATTCTCAGTAAAATCCTTTGCGATTACTCCTACCGTCAAAGGATAAGAAGCGGTGAACTTGATTTTTTCACTATTAAAGGATCGCTCAGTTGAAATTGAGACCGAGTCCTCTCCAACTTTCTTGCCATTTATATATAGCGAGAACCAATTATCCGCCCAAATTTCGGCTTGAAAGGAAATGCTTTTTGAGGTCACAGCTTGAGCTGGGCCTAAGGGAATGCACATTGAAAGGATTAGGAGCCCGAGAAAGATTCTCTTCATCTTTGGGCGCTTCTCGTATATGTGTCGCCGATTGTTCCATCAAATAAAATGAAATCAACCTTTGCTACATTTCCTGAAGTTGAGACTTTTATGAATCCCGATCCCCCAACACCTTTTCCAGATGTGTATCCATACTGATTGACGTTGATCTTATTTCCTGGGTGGCTTGGTTGTGGAACAGTTTGATAGATAATTCCATCTAACTCTTGTTTTACATACAAGTGATCATGTCCCTTGAAAACAAATCCAACTTTGTGTTCGATCAAGAGTTCGTGGATTGGTTTACCCCAACCTGGTCTATTTGTCTCAAATCCATAGCTGCCATCTACATTTTTCCCACCCCACTCATTTCGAAGTGCGACTTCGACCCCACCTCGCGAGGTTTGATCTCCGACTAAGAGGTGATGAATGTAAATGAACTTATGAGTCGCCTTTGAATTTCGTAGTGTTTCAACAAGCCAGTCATATTGTGTCTTGCCTAAGGTCCATTCCCATCCGGCTGGAGTTGGATTTTTGACCGTGTAAGTGAATGGATCCAAAACAATGTGTAGCTGATCAGGACCAGTAAATGCAAAGTAGGCTAAATCGCCAGTTTGATCTGGAAAATACTCTTTTCGATACTTCTTTGTATTGAATGAACTGTACCCAAGCTCGCCATCATGATTTCCCAAACAAATCTTTAGCGGGATACTCCCTAGTTTTTGATAATAACCTTTCATAAGTTCAAAACGAGCCCTGATATTGGCCTCAGTTTTGTTAGGCAATTTATCAACCATAAATATGTCACCAAGGTCCATAAGAAATGCTGGTGAGGCGGCAACGATTTGCTTCAGCGTTCCTTCATAAACTTCTGCACTTGAGTTTTCATCCATATGTGGATCAGCCTGAACGGCAAAAGTACTTGAGGATAATTGTTGAGCGCTCAAGGTTTTAGTTGTCCGCTGGGTTAAAGAAGCGTAATTAAGGCTTGTGCCCAAGGCATATTTGACTCGATAGTAAATTGTTGAGTTTGACTTTAAGTTAGAGACAATCAGCGTTTGATTCGAACCCTTTGCAATATTAATAAATGGGGTCTTGCCGCTAATAGAGCTTTTGCTATAACCATATTCAATATAAACCCGAACCGTCGAAGTAGCGGAGATCGCTACGGAAAATGAGCTTGCAGTTGGTTCCCCAATCAATTTCGCTGATATGGGAAGAGCGGCTATAGCCTTAGATAGTGGAGTGCTCATCAAGATTCCCACAAGTGAAGTTTTTAGGAACCCCCGACGATTGATAAAGTTAAATGGGTTGCTCATTTTCGCTGATACACCTCTGTTCGACTTGTCCCATTTGAATCTATGAACTCCATACTTACCTCCTTGAGAGAAGCGGTGTACTTGACGTGAAATTCGCCCCCATTGAGTGAGTACTTCACATCAAATGAGGAGTCACTTATTCGCTCAAATCCTGTAATAGTCGCTCCCCTTAAAGGGGTGCCGGCAGGTCGGAAACCTTTTGTCAAGGCTTGAGGATCAACTTGTCCGTCTATCTCGGTAACGACACCTTTAAAGCCACCGTTTATATATGGATAGCTCTTTGTGGCGTGATAGTGGTAATTCTTTTTTGAATCAAAATGACCATTAAGGGAATCTAATCCAGTAACTTTTTTTCCATCTATCTCAGTTTCGCCATAAATCGGAAAACCATCTAAGGCGTAAGCGATTGGAACTTTCTTTCCAACAACACTTTGTAAATGAGTTGGGGCTATGTGATAGTGGTAATCATCTGCGCGGCCGCAGTGTCCTCCCCATTCATCAAGTTCACCCGCTAGAAGTGCATCATCGCCCCGATTATTTAAAGCATTAAAAATCGGAACACCATTGACAGCTAAAGCTATTGCGCCTCGCAAAAAATGATTTTTGGCTGACATTGGGTTAGTTGCAATCACAGGCTTTATCGGTATCGACCATGCATTTGTACCACTGTAGTTTTGAACAGTTGGTACCTGTTGTTGCCAACTTCTTATACCCACCATCATTTGGTGAGCTGGAATCCCACTACTTTCGACGAGATAGTACTTATCGCTCTTGAAAACTTTCACTGAATTTGCAAAAGCAGTAAATCCTGCAACTTTGGCCGACGGCAGAGCGTGTGCAGATTTATTTAACGTTATCGAATTAACAAAAGCTAACCCGGTTGCAAAACCAGCAATTTGAAGAAATCTACGCCGATCTAATTCAGAGAGATGATTAATCTCATGGTCATGGCTCATTTCTAAACCTTTGGTTTAACTATGTAGCTGTGTGCAAGGCTCATATTTTTGCGGTCCGTATCTTTACTTCGTGCCGCCAGGAAGTACTCAACCTTTGCTTGCGACGGTGCAACAGTTACGCGGACATGTCCTGAATTTGGTGCCTTGACGCCGCTCTTGTAAGCATCTGAATTAAACATCGAAAATGTGTCATCAGCAGGATTAGGCATTGATTGGTAGATCAGGCCATCGCGTTCTTGAGTGCAGAAAATATGATCATGGCCCTGGAAAAATATGGAAACCTTATTTTTAACCATAAGATCATGAATAGGTAGCTCCCAATTCGGTCTTTCCTTCGCAAAGGTAGTTTGACCCTTTGGATCCTTACCGCCCCATTCGTAGTTTGTAGATACTTCCACCGCGCCACGTCCGGTACCCATCACATGGTGGGCAAATACAAATTTGTACTTTGCTTTACTTGTTTCAAGGGTCTTTTTCAGCCATGCATATTGTTCATCGCCAATACCAATACTCCATAGATTGGTGACTTTCCCATTACCAGTTGGAGCTGCAGGTGCAGTTGCTATTGGTTTTGCCCCACCTTTTTTACCACCTCCACCGCCTCCACCACCTTTCGTGCCAGCTTGATCTTCTGGAACCAAAACACCAGCTACGTTATCGACGGCATTTTTTGAGTGCCAATAAGGATCTAGTGTCACGAACAAGGCATCTCCCCATGTCCATGCATAGTAATCTCGTGGAAGACCTACCCCCTCGACTGGAGTTGTATTTCCGGTGTAGAAAGCATCAGGTGCAGGTAGTGGGTAATACTTCAAGCGCGCATTACCCGCTAACACCGCAGGATTAGTCGCTGTTCCATCGAGCAAATATGCAGCAGCTTGCTCATGATTACCATTAATCAGAAATAGTGGAACCGAACTCGTTGCTGTCGTTAACCAATTTCGATGAGTGCTATAAATCTTTTCAACATTAGTTTGATCTGCTTGACCTTTTCCGATCAGTGGATCAATGCTGAAGTCATCACCCATCATGATGTGGAAATCAGGCTGTTGAGTAGCAATATTTGCAAGTGTCACACCATAGAGCTCTGAATTAAACATTTTCCCAGCGCGTTCAGGGTGGGTATCTCCATGAACTGAAAAGGTAAAGGTGGAGCCTGCTTTACGTGCGGTCGTAAATGAATACTGCTTTCCGCTAGTAAATTTTGTATCAGTTGAACCTTTGTAATTCACTCGGTAGTAGACCTTCGAATTGGCCTTTAAAGCTTTGAGATCAAATACTGCAGGATTTCCGGGTGAAGTCTGGAGCTCTTGACTCTTTCCGGTATATCGGGTTTTGGTGTACCCATATTCGATGTAGGTGGCTATGGGTTGTGATGCTAAAACACTTACAGCGATTGATGAATCAGTTGGGCGACCAAGAACTTGGGTTATAACCGGTGCAGTTACTCCAATAGCCTTCCCAAGAGATGTTCCAGCAACTGCAGTAGTTGCTGCCATGAGCAGAAGTGATCTGCGAGTGATTGGTGCCTTAACCCAAGATTTCAGCAAGTATGTAGAGTCAGTATTCATACAAAGACAGTAGAACTAATCCGTAGCTTATGCATCATTCTCTTGGTAAAGGTTTGGGTCGAAAAGGCTGAGAAATCTATGTGTTACGCCTAGATTCGATGCGTTCGCGTGCCACCTGCATCGCAGGAGGCTCAGGCCCCAAAATCGCAAGGAAAATATCAAGGCTGACCCGTGAGATTCGTAGCCACATCTTTGATCGTGGAGTCAATCCCAGTAAATCTAATTCGCGCTGATCTAGCGTTGCGATCGCAGCATTTGCAATCACCTTATAAAAGAACTTACCTGCTCCCCCAAATGGTGGATTCAAAATAAATCGAACAACATCGTCAGTTCGTTCAACATGTGCCAAATCATGTGCTCTGAAATCATCCAGCGTCGCTTCTAACTCTGCAACTGACATTGGTGCGCTGGTTAACCCGAGTGGAACCGCACTCTTGCTCCATTCGGCAACATAAGCATCAGCACCTTTATCTATCGGATATCCAAGTGCTAGATGTGCCTTTAAAAATGAATCCGTGAAAGCGCAATGCACCCACAGTAAAAAGCGAGGATCTTTAGCTTTATAACTCTGTTCATGCCCTTGCTTATCATTGAAATTACCTTTCACATGATCATGCATGGCATTAACACGTGCTGCTTCGCGAGCAATTACTTCTTCTGCGGCAAAGGTTGTGACTGTTAACCAACGCGTAGTTCCCGCCAAGCGTCCTAGAGGATCTGTTTCATATCGTGAATGCTCAGCAACTCCAGATAGTGGTGCAGGGTGCGCGGCTTGCAAAAGTAATGCTCGAACTCCCCCAACTAATGTTGCGATGGTTCCATGAACCTGCCACACAGCGCTGTTCGGACCAAATAATCCTTCTCCGGAGCCTTGACCGATTGTGAGTACCCAATCAGGACGACCATCACGAGAACCGGAAACATTTTCACGAAACTTGTCCGCTAAAGGTTTAGTCAGTGGAAATTTATGAAGAGCGAACACATGCCAATGCTATGCAAAAGATAAATGCTTCGCCAATCGAAAGCTCTCGATGGTTAAGAGCCGAAGTTGGTTTTCTTGTAGGGCTTACCTTTTTGGTTGTAGGTGATCCATACGCCTACTTGCTTTCCATTCTTAAATGATCCCGAGCGCATAATGACGCCATCCTTTCGAAACCATTTCCAATCACCGTGGAGTTTGTCCGCCTTCATCTTTCCAATAGCTTTCAGAACACCATTTCCATAAAACTCTAAATACTCACCGGTGCGCTTTGGATAGCTCGCATTTATCTGACTAATACGCGCCTTAATAATCTTCTTGAGTAAAGGCTTCGGAAATCTCTTGTCTATTGCAAAGTGAATAGAGCCTTTAGTTTGCTCATATTCAGCTAAATCCTTTTCAAGCAACATATTTGTCGCGCCGCTATAAGGAAACAAGCTGTTGTGCTTCTTGTACCCATCGAAACCAATGATTGCCACGCCTTCAATAAGAAAGGTAGGTATCCCGTACTTAATTACCTGAGTAGCTGTCGGAAGTTCTTCAGCGATCATTTCACGCAGATTATTCAAAATCTGACGCTGACCAATTTCAAAGCCTTTCAAATGCTTGTCAACTAAAACCTTGCTCATGCTGTAATAACACCCGTTGCCAAAAGAATAAGAATCACTGTGCCTAATGTGACTCTGTAGACGATGAAGGGCATGAAGCTCTTTGTAGAAACAAATTTAAGCAACCATGCGATAACTAGGTAGCCAACAACAAAAGCGATTCCTGTTGCCACAGCTGTCTCAGCAAGTGAAAAGACATTTGAGCCATCAGATGATGAGAGTGCGCTTTGAAGTTGATAGAAGCCGCTTCCAAAGACCGCCGGTAGCGCTAACAAGAATGAGTAGCGAAGCGCTGCTTCACGTGTGTACCCAAGGAAGCGACCCATAGCGATCGTTGCACCTGAACGGGAAACTCCTGGCATAAGCGCTAAGGCTTGAGCTGCGCCATACAAAATGCCGTGACGATTTGATAGCTGATCTAATGTGCGAACTTTCTTTCCATATGAATCTGCCAAACCGAGGATCACTCCAAAGACAATCAAGGTTGTTGCGATCAACCACAGCGAGCGAAGATTGTTTTCAATTATGTCACTACCTAGATACCCAAGGACAACAATTGGGATTGATCCAATGATGATCAACCAACCCATTCGAGCCTGCGCTTTAGCCTCACCTACTAGCTCTTTGCGCTGCACCGCTTGTCCAAACCACGAGCGAAGAATGGCTGCGATGTCTTTTTTGAAATAGAGAAGGACTGCTAACTCAGTTCCTATTTGGGTGATTGCGGTGAAACGAGCACCAGGATCATTCGCACCATCGAGAAACTCACCCACAAATCGAATGTGGGCACTTGAAGAGATTGGTAGAAATTCGGTGAGGCCTTGAACAATTCCAAGAATTATCGCTTCGATCATCTCACCCTCCGATCAATCTCTAGAGGACAATAGTAACGATCTAGTGTTCTGATGTGTGGTTATCAGCCAAACAATGGACGAAGTTCGACCTTTCGATTGCAAGCCTTTGATCCTTCTGCAGCCAGCTGTTG
>Ga0214919_10001608_pt1 | contig 36667 bp, 29 predicted proteins | sample LL1503_MetaG_FD_177994 | JGI IMG/M metagenome (GOLD analysis project Ga0214919, IMG submission 177994) | Freshwater microbial communities from Lake Lanier, Atlanta, Georgia, United States - LL-1503 | ecosystem: Environmental > Aquatic > Freshwater > Lake | place: USA: Georgia | collected...
CTGCCGCTGCTTGAGCTCGTTGTGCTGGATCTGTTGCCATATTTGACGCCGCACCTGTTTGTGGCGCTGCTGGTGCTGCTCGGTCAGCGCGGGCAAAATCTCCGGTTGTGGGTGCTACCGCCGGTGCTGCCGCCGGTGCCGCTCGGTCAGCGCGGGCAAAATCGCCGGTTGTGGGAGTTGACGCCGTGGCTGCTGGTGCTGCGGCTCGGTCAGCGCGGGCAAAATCGCCGGTTGTGTTTGCTAGCTGTTTAATACGATTCAATTCTGCTGTATCTGCAGCCGCTTGTTCGCCTGGATTACCCACACCTGTGGCTGCACTTGTTGCCGCTGGTTCAGCCGCAGGAGCTGCCGCTTGTGCTTGATCAGCCGCTGTAGCAGGAGCTGCACCTGGAGCACTTGCCGCCGCTTTTTCAGCATCAGTTTGTGTTGTCACATCGGGAAACTGTGTTTGCGCTGCACGAGTGGCCGGACCCATGATGCCGTCAGCTTTGATTTTTGCGCCAGCTGCAATTAATTTATCTTGCAATGCTTTCACGTTAGGATCTGATTTTCCAGTTGGTTTAGTCGTGCCTGTTGGTGCTGCCGCTGCGCCGCCCGTCATGGCTTGTCCTGCTGCCAATGCTCCAGCACCTGCTGCCGCACCTGTTGCAACTTTGCCAGCTGTGGAACCAAAGACTTTTTTTGCACCACTAGCAATAGCACTGCCAGCGCCCTTGACTGCGTTCAGTGCGCCAGTGCCCAGTGCTCCCCAGTTAACTTCGTTAACTTGTTCGTTTTCAACAACAGCCATGTATTCTTTCAAACGGTTCACACGGTCTTTTAATTGTGATTCTGTAATTTTTTTCATGTTATTTCCTTATAGTCCTGCTAAATGTTTGATATGGCCCAACTCAGTATTGGTGTTGCCACTTGGGTCTGCTTTGTCAATAAGTTGTATCACCCGACGAAGATCTTGGCGTGATGCGTTTTTAAAATCGCCATTCTTGAAACCTTTCATCACATTTATCTTGGCTCTGGTCCCGCCAATTGTGAAGTTTTTAGCTTCTTTGTTCCAAAATCCTGAAATGCTTTTGAGCATTTGCTGAACTCCGCTTTCATGGGATCCTTCTTCGTCTTCGTCTTCATCGCCAAAACCAAAATCTTTTGGACTCATTCCGCATTCTTCAATACAATCGTGCAAAGTCATTTCTTTGTGGCCAAAATCCAATTTTGTATCCAGTTTGGCGCCATGTTTTTTAGCCGTGTGTATTGCTTTAATCAGTTTGGCTTTGGGGTGTGCGCTTTCAGCAACTGGTGCTGCTGGAGGTACACCTGCTTCTGGCCCCGGAGGTACACCTGCTTCTGGCCCTGGAGGTGCTGCTGGTGGCATACCTGCTTCTGGCCCTGGAGGTGCTGCTGGTGGCATACCTGCTTCTGGTCCTGGAGGTGCTGCTGGTGCTGGTGCCGCGCCCGGCGTTGGTGCAGCTGCACCTGGTGGAGGAGTTTCTCCACCAATGGGTGTGTCATTTGCACCACCATCTAATTGTTTGCCAGACACAATTGTTTGTGCAATTTCTTCAACATCACCTGTGGTCGAGCTTTCTAGACTGGCGTCTTCTATTTTACCCGTGGCCAGATCATGTATGTACTTTTTAACCATGGTGCCAACATCGTCTTCATCCGACATGCCGCTCAAATAATCTTCAGCAAATGTTTCGCTATCGATAATACCTTTTAGGCTCAATGCTGCATTGACTCCGTCTACACCTGGAGTTAATCCGCCAGCCAATAGACCTTTTAATTTTTCCAATGCTGCTGATTGTTTGGCAACATCAGAACTAAACAGTTCATTTTCACCCTCTTGGCTGTCTTCATCTTCTCGCACAATTGAATTGATGAAAGACTCAAATCTGCCTTCAGGATCTAAACTTTCATCTTTCTTGTTTAGTTTTTCTGTCTCACGGCGAGCCTTGTCACTCATGTTAGTGACCCGGCCGCGACCGTCTTTGTCAGTGGCTTTTTTCCATTCGCCTTCTTCTTTCCAGCGAACAACCTTGCCGTTTTCATCTTTTTCTTCTGAACGCAACTCGCTTAACACATCATCGGGACTTAATTCTCTCACAGCAATATTCTCACCAACCAATCGATAGATATAAGGAAATGCTGTTTTTAATTCTTCGTTAAATGTGCGTATTGTTAATCTGTTGACCCAGTCATTTAAGATATCTTCTGGAATTTCTTGGTTTTCTTGTGCTTGGAAACTTTCAGCAAATTGTTGATAGAATGCAGGACGTTGTAAGCTGTGTACTTCTTTTTTTACAACATTGATACGTTCGCTCACCTGTTGGTTGATGTCATCCATGGCTTCTGACAATGTTTCATTGCGGCCAACATAACCTTTGAACTTGCGTAATTGTGCTAATTCTTCACTTAGACTGGTAATGTGTTGACCAATAGCATCGTACGGATGTCCGCCAGCTTTGATATGCTCTGCCAATGCTCTGGCACCGTTCAGGTGTTTGAAAGGATACTTGAATCGTTCACCTTGAGAACTTTCCACATAGATGCTTTCAATATGCATTGTGCGCCCTGCGGCAAGTTCAGCGTTAACTGGCTGACTGTGTTTGACAATCAACTTGGCTTCGCCAAGATCTTGGTAACTTATCTTCGAAGTACCGTACATTTTACTTTCCATCATGGGTGACATGGGTTCTTCCTTACGTTTTGCTTTGAATTCATAATCTCGTTTGTCTAATTGACTTTTGGCAATATTTTGCACATCAAACTTCAACAATCGATCTTTGGCAAATTGCCTAAAACTTTTGATAAATTTAAATGCACGGTGATTTCGATTTGATGCCAAATCTCCGACGAGTTGAACCACAATACCGTCGTCTTCGTCCAATGTGATGGATACATTGCCCATGCTCACGCCTTCATCTTTGTATTCAAACTCAAAGAATCTGGCCTTGGGTATATCTTGTTTTTTACTCAACACAGTGGCGTTTTCGTCACCTATTTTGATGTTGGGAAAACGGGTTTCTATTTTGCCATAGAGGTCCAGCGCAATTTTATCTAAATTAGAATTCATCTTATATTTATCACATCCCTGTGGAAACGAATATAGGCAAGGGCGGCTCCCAAACATCTGCCCCCAGCTCACTGGATACTCTCATCAGTTCAAACACCGCTGGATCCCACTCTGCCAACACCAAACTCATGCGTACTATCAGCAATAATGCTGCTACCAAGTCGTCATGTTGCCCAACTTTGGCTTTAAAACTAGTACCTGCAGCGATAAATGTTTTTAATTCACTTATCAACGGCCTACTGTTCAAAGTCATTTTTCCTTCTTCTATCAAGTATTTAACTTTGGCACATGTTGAGATTTTGTTACCAAATGTGGTGTTAAATCCTTTGCGAAACTTCTTCACATGGCCTTTGCGCATGGGTTCACTAAGGAACAAACCTGGAAATGTTTCTTCCCCCAAATTAGCAATAACAACCAGCGCACTTTCGCCCACGGTGTTGTTTTCAACGCTCCAATATATTTGATTGTAGCTTTCTCCGCCTATTTCGCCTGCTATGTATATCAGTATGTCTCTAAATATCTTGACTTGTTGCTGTATCGGCGTCACATTGTGTTGCCATTCTGCTATTTGTATCATTTCGGGCATTTGAAATACTTCAATGGCACCATAGTCTCCGCCTGTGCCCAAACTGGGATCAAGTGCTATGAGGTACAGCTTGCCAGGGTCAGGTTTCCGCCACCAACGAACTTGCCCCATTTTAAATGATGTTTCTTTGCCGTTGAGTTCTGCTAGTTTTAAACTGTTGATCAGCGTTTCGTCAAACACCAGAAATTCACAACCGTATTCTCGACGAAAACGTTCTTCGCCAATGCGGCCCATCTCAACACGTTTCCATTCATCGTCACGATCTGGATGTTCGTGCCATTCTGCTCGGAATCCATGAAATCCGTTGCGACCAATTTTGTCTTCTTTTTCATTGCCAAATTCATCAAACAAATCTTGACTGTCTTTCCAGATAACAGCAAACTCGTCTTCGTCACTGTTGGGTGTTGATGTAATGATTGCGCGACCACCAGTTGCTAGTGTCGGGGATATCGAAGTCCAAAACTCCGTGGCGATGTTTGGTTGCACAAATGCAAACTCATCACAATACAGCAAGGATATTGACATGCCACGACCAGTGTTACCGGTAGTAGTTGCTGAAACAATTCTTGAGCCGTTATCAAATTCAATACTCCCTTTGTTGTAGTTAACAACTCCTGAACGAATATAATCGTCACAGAGTTCGTATCCATAACGGATACGTTGCATAATTTCTTGAGAGCCTGTGTACTTGTGCGCCGCAACTAGAATAGTTTGATCTGGGTGAAACATGGCAAACCACAACAAGTATGCACTTGCACATGTGGTTTTTCCACTCTGGCGTGGCAGCATGTTGATGTTAAAACGATAATCGTGATATGCTTGCAACAATCTTATTTGATAATCAAAAGGCTCAAATTTCATCTTACCTTTGGTAGGATGCTGAATGTGAAAGAAGTGTTTGGCAAAATGCAAATAGCCTTCTTTGGGGTCAGCACAGGCCAACAAGTGCTTGACTTGTTCTTCTGTGAACTTTTCTTTTGTGTGGGCCTTTTTTGTTAAGACCCCGTCAAGGGATTTTGCCATATTGTTATTTAATCAAAAAAATAGACCCCAGAGGGTCTATTTGGCACTATTGAACAGAGTGCTAACTGCGACGAATTATTTAAAAACGTGGTGCGTCTGGGCGTCGGGCAGCGTTGGCTTGTGCCGCCCTGTCGCGCAAGCTACCCGGACGAGTGTTGGGATTTCCAGGTGCTGTTTGTCTACTAATGGTAGGGTTGCCAACAACTGCCGCACTAGGAACTCCTTGAGTTGGCATTGGCGCAATATCTGGCCTTCCAGCTTGTACTTTATACTTGCCGCAAAATTTAAAAGTTTTAATACCTTTGTTACGAGCAATCTCAATAGCTTTTTCCTTGCTACCTGCTTTGATTTCTGGGATGCTGTCCGAGTTTGGATTTAATTCCATAACAACTTGAGTACCGGCAATTTCTCTCATACGGTCGAGTCCTTCTGTTGCAGGAATTAATTGTTCGTTTTCTTTAACTGGAGCAAACGTTGGTTTGCCGTTGCGAGTTACTACACTGCCAGTGCCCATGCCTGGAGCATTGAACCACGGGTCGGATGTATTACTGCCCGGCGATGGAACTGTGACAATCTGGCACCAATCAAACTCTGGACATGCAGCCTTCTTAGCTATAGCATAAGCTGCATTGAATGTTTTCTGTGCCATGATTTGTGCTTTAACTTCAGGGCCACATTTTTCTTGTGGGCTAGGTGACGACATTGCTGCAATGCTGTCTGACGGCGCTTCTGGCTCAGGAGCAATGTATGATAGGTCGTCTTCTGATTCGTTTAATCTTTGATTTAATCTTTGATTTAATGCAAGCATCTGTGATACAGATTCTACCATTGGTTCGCCTTTGATTTCCTCGTACATAGCTGCTAACTTGCCAACCAAACCTTCTTGCACATGCCAGTGATGACGAATCAAACTGTTGCTGCCAGGAGCGCGAGACAGTGGGCTCGAGCCACCTTTGCTGTTCATATCATCACCGGTGAAGGTCACTGCATCGACACCATGTGTATGTGCGCCTGCATCGCCGTGAGTACTGTTGGCCCATGTTTCACCATCGTCTCCCATTTCTTCTTCAACTTCTTTTTCTGGAGTATGTGTGCCCTTGACTTCACCTGTGCTAAAATTTGTACTACCACCTGGATATTCTGCGGTTAACTCACCTAGTTCTTGATTGTCCGTGCCACGATTACCATAATCAGCTTGGATGTTGTCCATCATACGATCATGAATTTGTTCAAAGTCATCATCGCCGTGTAAGCCTGCATTGATAGAAATATCATCATACTTGTCTTGTACAGCTTGTTCAAGTTCTCTGCCGTACTTGCCTACTTGGGCATGGTACAGCATATCTGAACCGTCGTCGGAATTTGCAACTTTGCGAAAAAATTCTTCAACGTTGTTGTTCATTCCTTCTGAGGCCATTGCATCTATCATGTCGCCCATGATCGGTTCTTCATGATCCGGTTCGTGATGTGCTGGCTCAGAGTTATGACTGTCATCATGATCGGTACCTGACTCAATATTGTGTAATATATCCATTAAATCACGAACACCGCCTGCACCTGCGCCATTCAAACTCACATTCATGCTGACGTTGTTTTGTTGCGGTGGAGGCGAACTGTGACTCATGCCACCCAAGCCGCCTAACATGCCGCCCATTGGTCCGCCAATAATTTCAATGCCTTCTGCTTCGATAGGTGCAACCTCTGCTCCTTCGTCGATAGCGCGGATTTTTTTGTATAAATCTTCAAATTTCATTATAGTGCTCCTTTGGGCAATTTAACCTGCTTAGTGAAAATATTTTTAAAATTTGTTTTTGTTTCCACTTGTTTGACAGATTTTTCTTTACTTGGTTTAGGAGCACTGGCTGCTAAAATTTCATCGTTCACACCTTTGTACTGTGTGCCTTGATGTTTTTCTTTACCTAATTCTTGTAAAAATTTCATGTTATACTTGGCACCAACCAAGTCACTGTTATCACTGTTTTCGTAGTCTGTTCCACCAACAGCTTTGTTGGTACGCTTGTCATTTGCATGATTGATGTCTTGTTCTTTTTCTTCGCCCAGTGTACTGACCTTGACGCCTGATTGAGTCATACCCAATGCGGTGGCCACACGTTCGCGTATCTGTACACTGTTTGCTGGATAATCTGTAGTGACATCAAACACAGTTAATTGAACATTCTTGTGTTCAGGAAAGTCGCTGTGTCTTTCTTGAATAGGTGTTCGGTTGCCAGCACTCACGCCAGTAACATGAAATTGTGCCAGTGCAGTTTTGATTTGCGCAACACAATCTTTTGGACAATCTCCAACAATTTTTACTTTAAATTCGTAAATCTTTTTGTTTTCTGTCAAATAATCTTTAAATGATTTCATAGTATGATCCCAGTACTGTATTTATTTCATTTGCTTTAGTTTTTCAAGCAAGCTGTTTCGATCCGTGATGATAACACCGTCGCCTGTGATGTTGATACCTTCGTCAGCACTGTTGGCATCTTGGTCCAACTTCTGTTTTTTCAACTGAAGATCTATCATTTTTAACTTTTTGTCTAATTTTGCACTTTTTGCATCAATGGCATTTTTCAGCATAGTGCCAGCAACTTCAAACAATCTAGCACTGTAACGTGCTTCCACATTCATGCCAAGATCCATCAAATCATCATACGCATCTGTGGCTTTTTTAGCCAAATCGTCCAATTCAGTATCTGCAATATCACCCAGCCCTTTTACTTGGGGCAATGCCGCTGATATTTTATCGTATTCGCTGATGTTGCGAAGCAGCGGAGCAACATCTGTTTTTGTTTGACGTTTTTCATCGTCTTTAACAATTTTCTTGCTTTCGGGCAAATTTAATAATTCTTCTAGTCGTTTTGTCATACACTTACTTATGCTTACATCTGACTGAATATATCATTTTCATTGAGAACACGAAATTTTATGCCTTGTTGCCCGCACCAAAGTGTGGCTGCTTTCCACTTGGCTTGATTCTTAACGTACTGTGCTTGATTGTATTTGTTTTTGCCCACACGCTCCAGTATGGTTTGACTTGCTGGTTTAATTTCAATTAACTCAGTTAATATTCTGTTCTTTTTATCAACGTATTGTATGAAAAAATCTGGCACATACACAGTTTGACGTTCAGTCAGTGGATCTCTATAGGGAATTTGTATAGCTTCACTGGCCCACTTCATTATACTGGGATTGGTGTCGCAAAAGTTCATGAAACTCCACTCCCAGCTGCTTCTGTATGTTGGAATTTTTGTACCAACATATTTTTCAGGATGTTTAGTGACAAACTTGCCTCGAGCGAATTTTGCCATTTTAGATCAAAATATTACGTGCTTCGTACGTGTTAGTAACTGTTGCGGTTCTGTATCCCAACACACTGGTACTGTCTCTGCTGGCATTCAGTACCTGTGCCACCACTTGAGTCAGTTGTATATCTGTGAGAACTTTTAATGTATCTATTAACGTAAACACATTTACATTTTCTTTCCTAGACTGTGATAACAATATAATTGCCACGGAATTTGCACTGACTTTGTCAAACCCTCGTTTGGTAAAAAATGCAATAGTGGCATCAATTTCTCCAGCTGGGAAGCTGTATGAATTTGCCAAATTTGCTCCAAAGAATGTTTTTACATTGATGGGACCAGCTTGTTTTGTTGAGGGTAAATTAAATGCACTCATGATTAGAAACCATCTCCTTCGTCGTCAGATCCACCATACTCTTCAAATCCACCTGTATCTTCTGTTGTAAAATCTGTTTCATAATCATAAGTATCTGCACCAGTGTCAACTTCTTGCGCTTCTGTCACTGTATCTGCTCCAAATCCGTCTGGGTTGCTTAGTAACGAACCTGAATCGTCAAACGACTCTTGAGGATTTTCGCCTTCTATTTCATTTTCAGTTCCGCTAGCTCCTGGCCTAGGTACAGAGTTGGTGTTCTTACTGCCAAATCTTGGAAAACTAAATCCTGATAGCCCACTGACTAAACTACTTGCTGCACCTAAGGCACCCACCACTCCTAGCCCAATAGCCAATCCAGATGTTAATTTACTAATGGGTTTGCTGGATAATTGTGTGTTTTGATAAGTGTTGACTTGTGCAATGGTGTTAGATAGCACGCCGCCGGCTGTTGCACCTGTGCTGGATACAAAACTGGGTGATGTTGCACCGTTGGGTCTGCTGCCTTGTAACGGGCTAGGTGTGTGGTCGTAATGAGTATCTCCAAATCCTTCTGGAGCATCTTGTCCAACGTTGCCACTACTGTAGCTGACTGATTCATAACTAAACTTCATGTCAAAGTCACGCATTTGATTCTGACTGTAGTCTAGTTTATTATGATTCCAGCTGGTTATAACTGGATTATACAAGTGGTAGCACACATACTCGTGTCGGGCCATTTGATATATTTTAATGTAGTTGAAAAATGGGTCCGTACTGCCTGCATCGTATCCGTACACAGATGGAATACTGCTGAATGACTTGGTGGCATTTCTAGCATATGCGCCCGGAATAGTTGCGGTATTGCTATCAGCATAGTAATAAGAAAAATATTCTTGCCACAACTGATTAATTAATCCCATGTTATCATCGTGAAACTTGGCGCCAATCTCTTGATAATTCACACGATATTGCACAATCTTTTTTCTATTGTACTGATTTAATGTTTCTGTTGCTATTGCAAAATTAGGTAAATCAATACTTTTAACTAACATGTTGATTTCTTGGCCGTGTGTGGATACAAGTTTAGAATTTTTTGTATTAATACCAAACGACACGTGGAATTGAAAATTAAACTTGGGGGCAAGTCTAAACTGATCAACATTGAACAAATTAGCAGCATGAGCATAGTCCCGCAAAATTGTGGGGCCAGTCCTGGTGAGATTAGAGTTGGGGGTGAAGGCCATAACTTTATTTATCGAAAAAATAATGTACGCACTTAACTATCAATCACAATAAAACCCACCGCAGTGGGTTTTACTTATTATGAACCTAAAATAGTAGTTCCGCCTGGGAATGTCTGTACTGTTTTGTTAGAGCCAATTGCATTAGTTGGATTCAATTGAACAGCATTGTCATACTGTATGCTTAGATCAATCATTACAGGAGTTTGTTCACTGTATTTCAAATCTTGATAGTTTGTGCTCACTAGATAGCAACCGTAGCACACCCATGCTTCCAGCACATTTGGAGTGTTAGTGCCGTTGCCTCCGTCTAACATTTCAATACGCATAGTGAACTTATAGTCGCCTGCTGAAGCTGCACTGCTTTGTTGAAAGAAGTCGAATTGCTTTTGATTCTGTTCGCCAACTAAAATAGTAACAGCGTTGGTAACATCGTCTCGCAGTTTAATTGCAATAGGATCCCAACTTGGTTTGCCGGCATAGTGAATAACCGAATTGTAAATGTCGATTTTCTGATCTGCAAATTTTAGATTCGGCCTGGCCGCGTCTGAAACTTGTTTTGTCAGTTCAGTCACGGCGCCAGTCACTCCAAAGTTTTCAAACGAAATACGAAATCTGTATTTTAGTTTGGGCATCAACAAGCCCTGAGAGCTTGCACTTTGGTCTGATGCTAACGGTACTGTAAAGTTTGATAGAGCTGCAATTGCCATTTAGTTTCTCCTAATTATGTGCCCAAGCCTGCAATGCCGCCAGTATTTTCTAAACGCATTGGAATGTAAATAAATTCCACAGCTTTTACTGGCTCAATGGCTATGTCGACGTGAAGTTCGTTTGCATCAATTCTAGACGGTGTGTTGTTTGAACCATCGCACACTACTAAGAAATCATACAATGCTCGTTGCCCAACTAATTCAAGCAATAGTTTTTCAATCTGTTGTTTGATTTGGTTACGTGTGATAGTGTCGTTTGGTTCAAAGATATATGGCTTGGCAATAACGTTCAGTTGATAACGTAGATAAATTACCAAGCGAGCTACATTGATACGATCCAAGCTGCTGGCCACTAGTTGACGTGTCTTTTGTCCGTACGCCACTAATCCTGCGCCAGCAAGGTATGTGATTGGATTAACGTGAGTAATGGCCAGTGTGTCACGTTGACCTTGATTCAATGCCACAGTAACAAATTCTCCCGAATCACTTGTGACATAACCAACGCTGCTTGCGTTTGATACGCCGCCGCGACGTACACCAGCTGGTGCAAACCATGGATAAGAAACACTGTCGCTTAGAGCAATTGTGCGCAACATGATGTGGCTTGGAGGAACAACAATGTTACGTCCGTTCAAGTCAGTTGTGTAGCCCCATGGGTAGTAAACAGCACTGTACGGATTGGTTGTGATCAATCCCATATCACCATCGATAGCTGCGCCTGCAGCATTGTTGGCCCAGTTGCTTAAACTTGTAGCGTCTGGAGTCAAACGAGCTGGTGTATCTAATACAATGAATGCTGATAAGCCGTTGTCTGCATTCAAACCGTTCAGTGCGCTGGCCGCTTCTAAATAGCCCGGGCAGGCCAACAAGTTGTAGATAACTGTGTCAGGTTGACGGATACCTTGGTTGCTTTGTATTGTGGCTTGAATTGCCTGCAACACCACAGCACGTTGAGCTTTGCGTCCAAACTGTCCAACACCGAATGTGTCATTTGGAGCTGCTGTTACCCAACGATCTGGATAATAGTAAGTTTGTGCGGCATTGCCCATTCGTGGATTTTGTGCAGTTGTGTCAACATATCCAACTTCATATCTCTTAACATTAAAACCACTGCGGCGTGTGTTCCATAGCAATGTTCCTTTTGGATACAGTGCAGGATCTGGAGCATCGCCGTCTAAGAAGCTGCTGGCAAGTAAACTAACAATTGAGTCAGGAGCGCCAGTGCCCGAGAACGGAGCACCTAATGCGCCGTTGGTGCTTTGATCACTCCAACGTGCATCACCAAACACAACGCCAGCACTGGTTGTTTGATCTGTGTTGTCAATCAACACCCACTTCTTGGTTGCAAAATTCCATTTGTAAATGATAGGATAATTTTCAATGTCGCCGGTGTAGATCCATAAATCACCATTGGCCAATGTTGTGCCAGTGCTTTGTGTTTTAGGCATACTTGCGCTGATGATAGGACCGTTGGCATCTGTATCACCTTGTGTGCCCAGTGGGTTATTAATTGATTTACCGCCTTTGATCACAGCACTACCCACTGTGGTATCCACACTGCGATAACCTACCCATCGTGAACCATTACACACCATGATGTCCACATCGTTCAAGTAGCTGTCATACCACAATGCACCGTCCAAAGGAGTTGTGGTCAATGCAGTTGCGCTTGGTGTGGCGTATGCTGAACTACCAACCATTGTGCCCCACAATGTGGCCATAGTGCCTATACCACTTGGGTTTGAATAGTAGTTGGTTGTTGAACCAGCTGTGAACAATTTGCTTAGTGTGGCTGCTGCGCCTGCGCCGTCCACAAACACAATGTCGCCGCCGCTTTGGTGTGTGATAGTGATTGAAAAGTCACTGTTAACTTCTGCTGATACCTTGCTGCTAACCAATGCAGCTTGCAATGCTGCAACCAAGTTGTTTGCATCTGTTTGACTATTTCCAGTACCAGTAAATGCCACTGTCACAGGAGTTGTCAAATAATGAGCATAACCGTCAGCATCAATGGTGCCAGGTGTCAATGAAGTTTCTGAAATTGTAAAACTATACGCGGCAGCATTTGTGAATGTACTGTTGCCAACTGGGCTACTTGTGATTTTTGTTACACCAGCAGCTGTGCGATAATAAATTTTAAAATCTGCTAAACTGTTGGTAGTGTACTCGCCATCATTGAATTTCACGTATGCAGCACTGGCTGTGACATTGATGCCGCCGCCAGTTGGATCCAACGTTTTCAAAGCTGTTCCGTTGTTTGGATGCAAACTGATTGGCTTTTTCACCCAAGCTGCTGTGTCTGTGCTGTATTCTTTGACAACCCAATTTGCGCCGTTGTTGACGTTTGTGGTTTTGCACCACACACTGCCTGTGGGATAACCGTTGGCAGTACTGGTGTTGTCTGCAATGCCAAATGTTGGAACATTGTAGTGCTGACTTGCTGAAAAAGTAGGAGCCAAGTAAACACTGGTTGAGAATCCCAATGCTGTTGCTGCTGAACCACTCAGTGTTATACTTGCTCCTGTTGAATAAATGTTCAATACATTTCCAACAGCACCTGCAGTAACCCCAAACAACACACCACCGCCACCGTTAATAGCAGTAGCCAATGCTGCCACTGTGCTAACACCTGACACGTTAACTGTGGTGGTGCCGTTATAGATAGTTAGCACACTGCCACCAGTGGTAACTGTGGTGGTTGCTACCAATTGACTAACGCTGACTGTGTAACTTGTACCTGTTGTTGGTGAACCTGTTGCACTTTGATTCAATGTGTATACTCCAGCGCCGCCGCTTGTGCCTGACACAAACGCCACAATGTAAGTGCCAGCAGTAACTGCGCCACCACTCAATGCCATACCCACTGAAACTGTGCCGCCCGATGCTGCACTGACTGTCAATGTTGTTGTGCTGATGGTAGCAGTGATGGTCACTGTGTTGATTGCGGTGATTTCTGTACCAGCAACAATTGTGCCGCCACTTAAAACTTGTCCTACAGCTAATGGGCCGCCGGTAACTGTGCCGTTTACAGTCATTACTGTACCGGATGCTGGACTTGCGGCACCGTTACCAATAATAGTAGTAGTAGCTGAAAGACCAGTAGCTGATAAACTTGGGCTAGCCACTGTGCTAACTGCTGTTGGGCGACTGGCTGTCCACTGTTCTGATCCAACTGCAACCCAAGTGCCAGCGGCCACTACGCCGTCTGTTGCACCTTTCTTGTAGAATAATTTGTTTAATGTGGTAGTGGCTACCAGTGCGTATGTACCAGTTGTACCAAAACTGGCCAATGGTGCATTGCCTGCTGTGCCGCCCACTAACAAACTTGTGTTGGTGATAACTGTTACTGTTTGTGCTGTGAATGTTTGGCCGCCGGTAGTTGTGGCAGAGTTGGCATTCCACTCAAAAATACCAAACTTACTTTCTGCAGTGTCTAACCAAACTTTACCATCTTCTGGCTCACCTGATGGGCTGTTTGTTGAGCCAATCAGTTGTTTTGTATCCACATTAGCACGTACCACATAAGCACGATTGCTCACACCCAAGAAACTGTAAGCTGCTTGCAATCCATATTCGTTAAGCTCGCCAGCATTGACTGGATTGCTTTCTGCATCAGTTTGGAAATAAGGAATACCAAATGTATTGCCAAGATCCATTTGGCTTGTGAGCAACCAAACTTTGCCAGCATTTGCTGCTGTGGTACCAGGAGCAATACCAGTTCCGGCAGCATTTAGTTTGTCTTCTTCGGATGCTATAATTATTAAGGGTACGGTTCCAGGTGCGCCTGGTGTATAAAAACTTTCGTCTATTACGCTAACGCTAACGCCTGGTGAACTTAGTTGTGCCATATTTTATCTCCATGTGTACATGTTCTTAAATGTATTTAGTAGTTTTTGATTTTTTATACCCAATATAAGCCAAAAAAATTGACTGAAAAGGTCTCCAAAAGGCCTGCTTTACTTAAATATAAGATGAGACCACTATGCGCCTGTGGCTATAGGCCCGCTGCAGTTAATTATCGTAAAAATGGACACACGTACTATCGCAGTATGTGTAATGTCTGTATGAAAGGAGTGGCCAATGCTGGAGTTGCACGATGGTATCGTTCAGGATACCGTATTAAACCAGTGTGCGATAAGTGTGGATTTAAAAATCCACACCCTGAAGTATTTGCAGTGTTTCATGTGGACGGCAATTTAGATAACTGCCGGCATGCTAATCTCAAGACAGTGTGTGCAAACTGTCAGAGACTTCTTCATCGAGAAGGTGTAAAGTGGAAGCAGGGAGATTTGACACCAGACCTTTGACTTGTGTGAACAAGTCATCGATGTTGCTGTTGTTGTCCAATATCTCGTCAAAGTCAGTTCCAACCCATGCAGTTTCACTGGCATGAATTTTTTCATTCTTTAACCAGTCTTGAGCATTGCCGCTGCCACGATTTGCCTGCACAGCAATGTCTAACCAGTGTGGTTGAATGCCACGTTTCACACACACAATAATGCCGCCTGCTTGTTTGATACTTTTAATTTCGTTGGGGAAACGACAGTCTGATATAACAACATTGTCAGTGCTGGTGCGCAGTTTGTTTTCCAGGGCTGCAATCCACATGTCATCGTGGAAACCTTGACGGCAAACTTCAGTGCCCCAATATTGTAGGATCCAGCGAGGAGTTAAGTGTGGCATATTTAGACGTTCACTCCACCATGGATCCACTTGTTCTCGCCACTCGCGGGCTTGAGCAGTGCGTCCTTCCAGCATGATTCTGTCCCAGCCAAACACCATACTCACAGCATCTTTTAAACTGTTGGCAAACGACTCACGTCTAAAACCGTGGAAATTAGTAAGATAATCAGCAACTGTGTCTTTGCCAGAGCCGATAAAACCGCACACGCCTATAATCATAGCACCCCCGTTGATGTGCTATTATATAACAGTTTTATCGCAAGGTCAAGAGTTTTTTAGCCAATTACAAATGTCATTCCAAAGCCGCCTGCTGTTAGATCTTGTACTTCTTTATCTAACTTTTCCATTTCTTCTTTGGCTTCAGAAATTAATGCAGTACCGTTCAGGGTAATTGGGCTACCCGGTCCAGCAATTGAACCAAACTTAGAGCGTGCTTGCCCCAGTATTTGCTTGCACACAGCAAGTGAGTAATTTCTCAACCATTGTTTGGCATAGATATCCTGTAACAATACCCAGTCCGGTCTAAAGTTGTAACTTCTGATGAGAATTTGTTCGCCTTGTGCAAACGGACGCTGTAAAATATCCAGTGTGTGGCTGGTGGGTTTCCAGTTGTATTCGATATAGCTACCAAACATGCGTCCCACCAGTTTCTGATAGCCAGCAAAAGCATCGTATGTGGCCAAACCGCCCATCATGCTGCCGCTCATCAGGTAGGTGTTTGTGTAAGCCAAGTTGAACGGTTCAAACAATGTGCCGCCTGCGCCAAGTCCAGTACGAGATCCCACTGCTCTTCTAAACACTTCTCTAACACCAATAACTTCATCAGGTAATTTGTATTCGTTTTGGTCTTGAATCAGCTCTAAAAACAAGTAACTTTCTTCCACAGCATTGCTGCTGCGTTGACGGTATTGAGTCAGTGCTCGCTCCAGGGCCAACTCCATGTGAGCTGGATCCAGTTCCACATCAATCATACCATCGCCCAACATGAGTTTGATAAACTCAAACACTTTGTTGCGTTCTACAGTAGAATTTGACTGAGTTGTTGATGGTACGTTATCTGCCATTATAATGTTCTCCTATGGTATTTATCGCTAAGAGTGTCTTACCATAAATACTATCATGCCAAGACTAAGTTTATATAAATCAGAAAAAGGCCGAGATTATCGGTTCATAGACCGCAATGTGTCTGAAATGTTTCAGGCGGGCGGAACAGACGTGTACTTACACAAGTATATAGGCACCAATACGGATGCAGCAAATGCCACCGCTGATCAGCCACATTATGCCACCACAAAAGAAACAAACATACAAGATTTGTTGTTTTTAGAAAATAGAGATCGCACGTACGATACACAGATATACAGAATTCGTGGTCTTTACAATGTGCAAAACATTGACTTTAATCTAAGCCAGTTTGGCCTGTTTATTGACAACGATACTCTGTACATGACTGTGCATATAAATGATTTTATCAAGTACATAGGTCGTAAGCCCATCAGCGGAGATGTGATAGAATTGCCACACTTGCGTGACGATTTTGCACTTAATGAGTTTGACGTGAGTTTGCCCAGATACTATGTTATTGAAGATGTGGGTCGTGCAAGTGAAGGGTTCAGTGTTACCTGGTTTCCTCACTTGTATAGATTAAAAATAAAGAAAGTCACGGACAGCCAACAATTTTCACAGATATTTGATCAACCAGCAAAAGATGCCAACGGAGATCCCATAGCAAACACCACTCTTAGAGATCTACTCAGTATGCACAATCGAGAGTTGGAAATCAACGATCAAATTGTGGCACAGGCCGAAGCAGATGCGCCAGAAAGCGGCTACAATACTAAACAATACTATACATTGGCTGTGGACCCAACTAGTGGTAGACCTGTGTTAGAAACAGCTAGTGCCACAGATTTATTTGCCAGCGATAGTGGTACAAGTATAATGGCCAGTACTGAACACGGTATTCCTCAGCGTAGCGGATATACTGGATATTTGTTAGGTAATGGATTTCCAGTCAACGGATACGATTTTGGTCATGGTATACAATTTCCATTTTCACCTGCTGGTGACGATTTCTTCTTGCGTACAGATTATCTTCCCAACAGATTATACAGATTTGATGGCGCTATGAGTGCATGGATAGCTGTGGAAGATGCTGTGAGAATGAATATGACAAATAACAACTCTCGTAACACACAGAAAACAGGATTTATTAACAATGATGAATTCACTTATAACGATACAGTGGCCACTGATTACAAAAAATTAACCTTGGGCGATGTTGTAATTCCTACAAAAATTCCGTTTACAACCACTGCCAGCTTTGTTGTTATCAAATTAGAAACAGAAAAAAGTTTATTAAATTTATTCCAATACGAAGTTTCTAAACAGCCTGGTTTACTTACATCATACCAGTATACTGATACGATGGGGGTTCAAAGTGCTGCCATACAAATTAATTTACCCATAATTGACACAGTACAACAGTCAATTCCGTATACTGGCCAAGGCACTGTGACGTTGTACAATCATAGAGAAGCTCAAAAACAAAGTTTGAGCAAGGCGCTGAAACCAAGGGCAGATTTATAATGGAACATTTTTATGATGGGCAAATAAGACGTTACATCACACAGGTAATACGTGTGTTCAGTAACTTTGTGGTCAAATATGGCGATGGCACACTGGTGAGAATTCCAGTAATGTATGGCAACGCTGACAGACAAGCAGCCAGTATTATCCGCAACAACTCAGAAAACAAAGTCAATAGTGTTCCCAGAATTGCTGTGTATGTGACTGCATTGGCATTAGATAGAGATAGATTGTCTGATTCATCGTTTGTTAGTAAAGTGCATATTCGTGAAAGAGATGTAAACAACAGCGGCGAATATACTCATGGACAAGGACGTAATTATACTGTTGAACGGTTGATGCCCACGCCATTTAAACTGACGTTAAAAGTAGATATTTGGAGTGCCAACACTGAACAAAAACTTCAGATCATGGAACAGATACTGGTGTTGTTTAACCCCAGTTTAGAAATTCAAACATCAGACAATTATATAGACTGGACCAGTCTAAGTGTGTTGAATTTAAACGATATCAATTGGTCCAGTCAAACTGTTCCTATTGGGGCAGAAACTCCTATCGAAGTCGGAACACTTACTTTGGATACTCCCATATGGATCAGTCCTCCAGTCAAGGTAAAACATCTTGGAGTTGTTACTGCAATTCTTGCCAGTATGTCTGGTAACTCCACAACCAGCAGCACATACATTGAAGGACTGGGCTCTGATCCAATTGAAGCCACGGTGGTAACAAGCCTCAGTTTATTTACTACAGGTAGCACTGTTGGCGGTTATAAAATTGAAGTATACGGACCCAGTGTAATATTGCTGGGTGCTACTGAAAATGTTGTGCCTAGTGGCCCAACTTTAGATATACCTGTTAGACAGGGTACACCTATCAGCTGGAATGAGTTTTTTGCCACAGCTGGCGGAAAATACACAGCTGGTAGCAGTATGATTTTTCTTTCTCAAACCAACGGTAGTTATATTGTGGGCACTGTTGCTATTAATGCGCTGGATGACACAGTGTTAAGTGTGAATTGGAATGCAGATACATTGACCACAAACACAGGTATTGACAGCAACGGAGTACTGGAGGAAAATACCGGATATAACTTGGCAGGCAGTTATAGACCCAATAGTCCTGGTACCTTTGATGCAATTGTTAACCCGCAGACATACAATCCATATCGTCCATTGGGTACAGAAATAAGCAATCAAACAATTGCAGCTGGCAAAAGATTTTTAATTATAGAAGACATAGGAGATATCACAAATGTGACTCCTGCGCAGGCCTGGGGTGCATTGGTGGCAAAAGCCAACAATATTATAGAATGGACTGGAACTGCATGGCATGTGATATTTGATCACAGTCAATATTCTGACACCATGGTGTGGCAAACTAATATATACACTGGAGTCCAATACTTGTGGAATGGTGTTTCATGGGTCAAGAGCTTTGAAGGTGTATATGAGTCTAGTAAGTGGAAAATAGTATTGTAAAAGAATCCATAGTTTGCAGTGGTGCATTGTTTTATGCCAAGGTCACACGACGATTTTTACTATTACAAAAAGCACATGGTAAACATGAGGGCACTTGGGGCTTGGTAGGTGGCACCAATATTGCTGGAGAAACTCCGTGGCAAGGTCTACAGCGAGAAATAACTGAAGAAATAGGCACATTGCCCACTGTCATCAAAACAATTCCTTTAGAAACTTTTGTAAGCAATGATAGAGTGTTCAATTTCCACACGTACTTGTGCGTGATAGACAATGAATTCGTACCTGTATTGAGTGACGAGCATCAAGGTTGGGCCTGGACCACTGTGGATCGTGCTCCTAAACCCTTGCATCAAGGCCTACGCAATAGTTTTTCAAACAAAATTATTCGCACCAAACTACAAACTGTGTTTGATCTAGTGGATTTGATCTAACAAAAAAGCCGCATGTAGCGGCTTTTTGTTGATTAAGCCTGCGCTTCACCCCAACGCAGCACCACGTTGGCGGTAACAGCTGAGCCAGCTGTTTTGTAAATGTTAATGGCCAACACATCTGGACCGTTTGGATATGTGCCTCGGCCACCAATAGTGGTGTTGGTCAATTCTTTCAACTGACTCAGGTCCAAATTACTCAGTGCTCCAGATGTTGCAATGAATGAAAACACAGTTTCACCCGGCAGTGCATATGGTGGCTGTCCAAAGCCAAATGTAACTTGTGTTGTGCCGGGAATAATAGTTACACCGTTGTTTAAATTCTGTGTAAATGTTACTCTGTAATAATTGGTACCAAAGTATGTGGGATTGGTCACGCCGTTCACGTTGGTACCAGCTGGGTAGTTGACATCAGTTGAATACACTTGTGTACCGATGGTGGCAGTTGTGATGCCCCACTCTGCCGCACTGAAGAACAACACAGATGTATTGGTAACATTGTAGCGTCTAGTAACTGTCAGTGTGGTATCACCAGCTGTGTTGCCAAGGAATCTGCTGCTGATTTGTATATAATAGTAACTGCCGCTTACACCGATGAATTGAATCTGATTGCCTGAAGTGGGCACATTAGAGCCTGACAAGAAATCACCCACTGCCAAGCCGCTTGTTTGATAACTTGCATAATCTGTATTTGTTACAAATATGTAATTGACAGAGCTGTTGACTGAGTTGGTGCCAAACGGAGCTGCACGAGCTGTGATAGAGCCAGTTGGAAACGCTTGAGTTGTGATGGCAGTGCCTACAACAGTTGCGCCAGTGCTCCATGTCACACTACCACCCGGAGCAATTTGACTAAAACTGGGCTGGCCGCCAGCGGCTTGAGTACTTAAACCAGTCCACTGAATGTTGCTGGGGTTGGTTGGATAGTTACTGGGATTCAAAATACCTGTAATAACAATACCACCCGTTGCTCCACTGTCCACAGCACAGTCAATATTTTGTAGCAACAATTGCGCACGATTTAACAACTCTCTGTCGCCTAAATCACCCACTGTGGCATTACTGACACTGGGAGACAAACGTAACAAGAATGCTGTTTGAATTGTGCTGGATACACTGATGTTGGTACCGACATAGTTGAACAAATATCCTCGGTCTTGGTCAAATCCACCGTCAGTCATAAATGCTGAGCCCCAATGACTGATGTTTGGTGTGGCTGTTTGTGTTAACAAATACAGTCCAGTATTGGCGGGTTGGGCACCACCTGTTGTGCCCTGGAATGTTCTGTTGATGCCCGATGCAAATACTGAATAGCTGGTGCCTCGAACGCACCCTGTGAATGATGTTGATGTTTTTCCAGTGTACTGAATAATTTCACCTTCTTGGTAAAGCACACCAGCTGACGGAAATAAACTGGTGTCACCTACTGATAACACAGTGTCGTTGGTGGTACACGGAGCACTCAACAAAGTTCTAGGACCTTCGTTGATGACTTCATAACGCACTGGCATGTTGCCTGAACGCATGTATGCTTCAGTATTCACGTTGCTGTGTTTTACACGATGCACTGTGATGTAATTACCGTCGGGTCCACGCAACATCCAGTCAATAAATCCAGCGCCGTACCAAGTCCACTGTATCCCCACCATTTGCATTTTGTTTGGATTGAACAAAAATCCACTGGGATTGAACACGCTGTTGGTGCCATCACAACGATCCAAGTTCCATGTGTTCTGAGGATTTAAAAAGTCAATTGTTTTGGCTGCTTTAACACCACTTTGCGATGAGACACCGCGGTAGTCTGGTGTAACATACATCAGCGTGTCGCTTACCACGTTTGATATTTTGTGTGTCATGCCCTTGATAACAATACGGTCGCCTGCAGCCACTTGGGTTGAAAATCTACTGTTGGTTCCAGTCACAGTATTGCTGTCAGGTGTCACTGATAATGTGCCTGCCAGTTGGAATGTGCTTGATCTGTAACCCACTCCAATAGTTGTGCCGTCATATTGCCAATATTGTCCGTTTTGTTCATCAAATGTGCCAGCACGAACTGTGGATCCGTACCAAGAAATTAAACTAACTTGGCAAGGATCGCCAAACAAAGCTGTGGTATGGGCCAGTACACCAGTTGCTGCAATGGTAAATGTTCGCTCATCAGTCACACTGGCCACATTGTAAAATCCGTTGTACCCACTTGATGTCACACCACTAATTTGAACATAAGCTCCTGTTTGGAAACCATGATCTGTATCGTCTGTGGAAACGGTAATTGTTGCACTGTATGTGACAGTGGCATTGACCAATGTTGTTGTTGGTGCAGCAGAAACGGTAATAGTGCCTGCACTGATTCCAGTAATGGTTGTGCCTCTTGCAAATGCTCCAACACCAGATGTTACCACAACCGATTGCCCTGTCACTAGACCAGTTGTGCTGCCCACAGTGATAGTGGTTGTACTGCCAGCACAACCAGTTATCACTCCGTAAGTCAATGCAGGAGATGCAACTAAACTTCTTATGTCATAACTGGGTGCCAATAGTAAACCAGTGTTGTAGTTGATGGCTTTGCCTGACTGATAACGTATGTATTTTTTACTCATACGTATTGCTTGCAAACCATATTGCGGACCACCTGTGCCCAGCATGACTCCTCCGTCAAAAGGTCTATGTATGTAAAATGCATCGGGTCTAGCATATACCGCACCATTCATTGCTGTGCCAGTGTCAATAGTTCCAGCTGATCTAGCTGTGTAGGTAATTGTGTTCAAGGACACCACTGTTTCCACAAAGAAAGGACCCTGTGCAAATCCGTGATTTGAACCTGTACTGGTAATTGCTGTTAATATAGTTTGTCCTGCTACTAGTCCGTGAAAGGTAGCAAATGTCACAGTGATGGTTGACGGGCTACTGGCATTGCTTACTGAGAAAGTAGGAACACCAATACTGGAACCAGTATACAAGCCACCTTTACGCACAATGGTGTAGGCAGCACTGATAACATCACCACTATTTACACCGGTCTTTGACTTGGCATAGTAAGTGAAACTGTTAGGTGTGGGCACTGTGTTGACAAAAAACGAACCTTCTGCTCGACTGAATCCCAAAATGGTGTTTAGATAACCCTTGACTGTTACTGGTTGACCTGCCACCAAGCCATGCACTGCTAGTGTGTTCACTGTGATCAAACTTGCACCCACGCCGCCTGCACCCACTGATGCATCTGTGGTTACTGTGGTGATGGCCATGTCGCTGCCTGAAATTTCATATATTGATGGATAGTTGTTCAGCAAAGACAACTGTTGCCACTTGGTGGGTTGTAATCCGTACTCAAAGTCAGCATCCAGCATGCTTTGTGGAGCTGCCACACGAGTACGTTCAAATGCGTCAGTGCCTGCACCGGACATTTTTACCACTTGGTACGGAGTATCAACAAATATTTGCAAATTATCATTTGCACTCATTGCTGTGGTTGCCACGGCCAGTGTGATTGTTGTGTATCCATCACTGTTTCCCAACTGACCTGGGAATGATGGGTGCGCAGATCTAGTAAATGTTGCTGTTGTGCCAGTGTTGCCAACGTTGGCAAAATTATATATGATAACATTGCTAGTGGTGTTGGTTATCAATAACAGTTGATTTGATGTGTAATTGCCTGGCAATATAATTGAGCCTGCGCCGGCACCACCTGGTGTAAAAACATATGTTCGTAAAAGCTGTTTTGCCATTTTATTTCTTTTCCATTTTATTGTTAACTTAGTCCCACAGACAACGCAATTGCCTGTGCATCCACATACTGTTTGTTGGTCAAATGTCCTGCGGCTGTGGGAGCGGCGGTTGCTGTGACATTTCCTGAAAATGTTGCAGTGGTTGCTGTGTAGTTTGCACTGAATGATCCTCCAACAAAACTACTGGAGCCATTAACTGACAATGAGGTCAATGCTCCCACACTGGTTAGACTGGATGCAAGCACGTTGCTGGCCAATGTGGCACCTGTTAAATTGCCTGCGGTAATGACTGAGCCGCCGCCCACGTTGAGCGTGGTCCAAGATAAATTACCAGCACCATCGCCAACCAGCACTTGTCCATTAGTTCCGCGAGCTGCTGGAAAAACATAATTAGGAAAACGTGTTGAACCGTCAGCCCTAAAACTCCAAGACTGTGAATTATTGCTAACAATACCTATGTTGTTGGCGCCGTCAATTGTCACTGTGCTGTTTTGTGCAAATAAACTAGCTGAATATCCAGAAACGTTACCCACAATTGGATTAATAACTGTTAGGCTGTTGAGTGTGCCAAGGCTGGTTAAACTGCTGCCTGTGATGCCTGAACCCAGTGTGGTTGGGCTTAATAATACTGTGGATCCGTTGGTAATATTACCACTGTTTATTACTAGATTACCGTTCATACTGATATTTCCGTTGGCGTCCACGCCAAAATTAGGGCTGGAAAACCCCGTTGCAGACGACAGCGGATCTATTGTAAACGGACTAGTTAAATTTGCCATTTTGAATTCCTTGTAGTATATTTATCACATGCGATGATTTGTGGTTTTTATCAGTTAATGGGCAGACAAGAAATACATCAGGGCTGAAATTACCAAACCTGGTTGCAACCCTGGATTAGTAGTTACAGCACCAACAGCACTTGTTAACACCAGTTGTTGCGAATTAACAGTGTTTATGATATCGCTGGGTTGTAAATTACCAGCTGTTCCTGTGATGACTGAAGTTCCGTTGTTTAACCCCAAAACTCCAGTGTTGAGTAATTGTATATAATCACCGTGAGTAGCGTCTTGAGACACCAAAATTGTGCTGATCCCGGACTGCCTGCCTGCTGTTCCTGAGTAACTGGCACCTGTACCCAATATTTTAAACGTGCTGGCAATACTTGTGGCCAATGTGAATCCAGCAGCTGGGTTGGTATCACCGTATAATTTGTTATAAACACTGACATTGTTGAGAATTGTCAATGTATTGGTGCCTGTTTGGCTTGTTGTGATTCCGTTTGCACCAGCTATGATGTTGGTTGTTTGTGTTTTTGTGACCGCATCGTCGGTGGTAAGTGTTTGACCGTCAGCAGTGATAGTCAACTGATTAGTTGACGACTTGGTTGTGAGTGTTATGTGATCGCCTTGAATCACATTTAATGTGGTTGACCCAGATAAGATACTGGTTGGAGCGAATCCATTACCTGCGGTATTTGTACTTGGTGCGCCGTAAAATGTAGTTCCAACAACATATGGGTATGTTGGTTTTAAATTGTTGTCAATAGTAGTAAAATAAGCATAAGTTCCGTTTGGATAATCAGGAGTTACACAATATCTACCGTTGTGCTCATCCAAGTCTCCTCCTCCAACATATGCATAGTCTTGTACAAATGTTCCAAGAGGATATTTGTTTTCTAACACAGTTCCAATTGGAGGAGTAGCAGTTGGCAATCCAGTATTGGTGTTAATTATTGTTGTTCTTGTGGTTTTGAGCGAATAACCACTGATAATTATTTTCACAGCACTGGTGTTATCTGTGGGTACAGCATATCCGTATGGTCCGTACACAGGATATCCGTCCAGCGCAAATCCCAAGATTTTGCTATGGCCGTCTTCATGTTGCAACATTCCGTTAAGATAAGGAATCAGTGTAGCATCACCAACACCTGTTGGGTATCCACCTGTTGTTCCGCCGTTAGCATATCCTGTGCCGTTTGTCCATGCCTCGCCAAATTTAAAATCTCTATAATTATATATACCGGTAATGGCAGGATCAGCGACGCCGCCTGCAAAGTCGTTTCCAAACACATAGCCGTTGTCAATACCAGACTGGTAAGAACTATTATATTCCCATTGGGGATAATATATATTTGGATTGTTTGATGATGGGCCGGCGGCTGTTTTAGGACTATACATGGCCACACCGTTGAGCCAGTATCCTATAGTGCCAAACCCCGGACTGGTAAAGCCACCAGCTGCTGGCTGATTTGTGCCAGCCCGCAACGTCCAAGACAAATTGTAATTTTGATTGACTGGGATAACTGTGCTAGTTGGATAATTACCATAGCTGTGATAAGGCAAGCCGGATGACTGCAATGTGATACGACCGTTAGTCAAGGTCCAATTTGTTGACTGAGCAGGTCTTGGTAATCCCAATTGATTGGCTGTTGCACTACTGTTTAAGTTAACAGCCACTGATGTAACTAGCTTTAGAGCAGGATTTATATCACTTTGTCCTGGCACTGAAATCTGCGTGATGCCTTGATTTTTGATGATAATACTTCTGTCACGCTGATTTGACGTTATTTTAATACCGTTTTCAGCTTTTAAATTTAAATAATCGTCAGCTACTTTGGCATCAACGGTTTTTTGGCCAGGTATAATTATTGAACTAAAACTTCTCACTGGTTGAATAACATTTAACAAGTTGTTTAATTGTGTGGGACTTGTGGTAAATGTTAATTGTTGATCAACTCCGGCTAAAATAGTTGTTGATAAAAATCCTGTAATGACCAGTGCGCCGACACCTGCTGTGCCGGACACAGGTGTCCACGATTTTACAAGTGCATTTACTGGCAACAATGAGTTCGACACACGTTGTCCAACCAATATTGTGCCAGTAACAGTCGATAATGGCACATTAATTGTCAGGGTAGTTGCATTGTATGCATGATTCCAATAGCATGCTCCAGTGATAGCCGGGGCATTCATTGGTTTCACAGTCAAACTAGTTTTGGCATAGTTTGCAAACAATGTTATGATACTGCCCTGCACACTGGAACTGGCTGGTTCAACTATCAAACCAGCGTGAGAATTTGTTGCTGATGATCTTACATTTATTAACGGACGAGTGAGACTGGTTCGGCCATACACAGTGATGCTGCTTTGGCCAGGCATTGCCACCAGTGTGGCATGAATAGTTTCACGTTCGTTTAATCCGTATTCAGCATTGATAATATATTCTGCTGACACAAAGTCACCAATGTACCATGTGTCAATTTCTGTGCTGGTATATATGGCCAATCCCGTACTTTGATACGACAAGTTTGTTCCGCGGGCCAGCTGAATCGTTGAATTACTTCCGCGGGTAAAAAACGTATTAGCTATTTGAGTCATTGATCTATCCCAGTTTAAGTATTTATTCAAATATCTATTCAAAAATCTAGTAATAGTACCGTATTTTAGCTAATTAAGTTTGCCATAGAGATTTACTTTTATTAAAAAGGCTGTTAAAATACAGTATGAACCTACGAAACCTATTAGAACAAGATGTTGATATTGCATCTTTGCAAAAAATACCAAACTTTTCATCTCAGTTTACAAAACCAGTTATTGGTATTTCCCGAGATGGTGTTATCAATTATGCAAAAACCAGTCATGTGACCAAACCGGACGAGTTTGAAATTATACCCAGTGCTGCCGAAGCTATTACTGTCATGCGTAAAAAAGGCTATCGCATTGTGATCCTGTCCAATCAATACGGTATCAGTGAAGGCAGATTAACCACGGCTCAAGTCGATGCAGTGAATCAACACATGCTGGAACTGTTTGGTTCAGCAGGTTGTCCCAGTATAGACGCCATGTATTATTCCACTAGTAAGATGAAAGAAGACATGTTTGCATTGCCTAATATTGGTATGTTTCATCGTGCAGAGCGCGAGCACAATGTCAAATTCAAAGAAGGCTGGTTCGTGGGCGACAAAATCAGCGATTTAAAGGCAGCTGAAAATATCAAAACAAAACCTGTGCTAATTAAGTCAGGCGAATGGGCTGAAACTAGTAAAAAATTAGAAACATTTGCCAACCGAGATTTGCGCAAACGCACACAGGTATTTGATACTTTGCTGGCGTTTGCTGAAAGTTTAAACTGATGGACGTTCAGGTATGTTGATTGCGATGTCCTCAACATTAAAATCATAATAAAAATATTGAGTGCCGCATCTTGGCACGCTAGTCATCCATTTCCCACGTATCAACACACCGCTTTGACTTGAAGTATTTCCATGATATTCTGTTCCGTCTGACATATAACAGTTGTCCACTGTTATGATTGGAATATTATGAATGAAAGAATTTCGTTTAAAACATGCGTCATGCCATAAATCTTGTATACTTTCTCCAAATTCTTCTTTTAAAGGATCGGCAATCCATGCCCCTCGTGTGCCATTTGTTGAGTGTACAAACAGTTTTGCGCCGTAGAGTGCTAATTTTGCAGGAATATTTGGCAAAGAATCTGCGGCGCCGGTGGACCCGTACATGTCTACGCAGATCAAGCCGCCGATGGGTATAACTTTATCTCCAATTGGTAAAAAAAGACCCCTGGTTACTGGATCGCGAAGAACATTTGCGGCTTTGTCGTCTTCAACTGTGATATTTTTATTGACCGATCCTAACCAATGATTATCGCAATCGTAAAATCTAATTTGATTACGTATTTGTTTTCCGTTAAATTCCTCCTCCTCCCAAAGTGTTCCCAAACATAATCCTACTTTTTTCTCCGTTGCATAGGATTCTATATGTCCAAGTGCATAGGTTAAATTTTCAGGAATACTATTAAATGAAGGACTATAACCGCTCAAAGATGCTTCAGGTGTGACCAAATAATCTATATTGTTTTCAGCAGCCCAATCAATGGCTTTTTTAATAGTTGTTATATTTTTAGATATGTCGGTGGTTACTGGAATCTGTGCGCCACCAAATCTTATTTTATCGTTCTGTTGCATTGATTGCATGTCCTGGTATATTTTCTTCACTGATTGCAAAATAGTCAGTATTAAAGTCGTAGTAAAAATAGTGAGTTCCTCGTCGGGGAACTTTAACTACCCATTTTCCTCCCATACAAATTCCGCTCTGGGTAATGGTTTTGCCCTTATGAGGCTGTCCTTGCATGGTATAACAATTATCCGCAGAAATCACTGGAAATAACAAGTAAGAAACTCGGCGGATATTTGCTTCAAGCCACTCTACTTCAAGTTCGTCTTTGAAATCATCTAGGCCACGTTCTGCATTAGTCGAATGTATTGCTATTTTTGCACCTATGTTAAACAATTTTTGTGGCAGGCCGCCTTCATTGCTTGAATGCCCGTACAAATCTGCACAAATCAATCCAACAGTTGGAATAAATTTATCGTTAACTGGTATAAGAGCACCTTCTAGTCCTTCACCCTTAACTATGCCAATTTCTAAATCAAAAGGAGTTAGTACTTGTTTGTCTACTGCTCCTAAAAATCTACCTTCTGGGGTATAAAATCTAATTTGATTTCTTTTCACAAGCATTTTTTTATCTTTGGTTACATTCAGCTCTACCCACAGTGTACCTAAACACAAACCTACATGTTTGCTTGCTGCATACAATTCAATTTCTCTTAGTCCAGCTTCTAAGAAAGCCAAATCCGTATAGTAGCTAGTAGAATAACCACTCAAAGATGCTTCAGGTGTGACCAAGTAATCCACATTGTTTTCAGCAGCCCAGTCAATGGCTTTTTTGATAGTTTTGACATTTTTTTGTTGAGACGGAGTTACTGGGATCTGTGCCCCGCCAAATCTTATGTTAGTTTTCATAATTATGATTGATTGAGAATTCTGATTAATTTTCCATTTTCAGGAAGATACAAGTACTCTATTTCACTTCTTGCAAGAGTATCCAGTGCATCGTGCAATGTTTCGACCAACGGATCTCCACCTAAATTAAAACTTGTGTTGAATAAAATAGGAGTGCCTGTTGCTTTGTAAAACTCAGAGATCAGATCATAAAAATGTTTGTTTTGTTTTTCAGTTACTGTTTGAATACGGCATGTACCGTCCACGTGAATAACGCTGGGTATTTTTTCAGCAACACCCGGTTTGCAATTCACCGCATACATCATGCTGGGACTTTCTTCCATGCCACGCAAATCAAACCATTCGTGAGCATGTTCTTTTAAAATGGTTCCTGCAAATGGTCGAAAATATTCACGATGTTTTACATTGTTGACAAAATCTTTACCGTCAACCACGGTTGGATCAAATAGGATACTACGATTACCCAATGCTCTTGGGCCGTTTTCGCTGCGTCCTTGAAATACTGCTACAATATTTTTGTTTCTCAACAGATCAACTATTTCTGTGTTATCTGAATCTTTCAATTCAGCATCAAACATTGCACATGTTATTTCAACTTCGTTGTCAGAGTATGTTTTTTCAAATCCCAAATACAAATTATCGGAGAATTCAATGATGTCAGAATCGTTGTTAATGGATCTGTGAATCATCATGGCAGCACCTATGGCTGTGCCTGCATCATTACTGATAGGTTCCACATATAATTTGATGCCTTTTTCATTCAGCTTATCAAGATAGAAATAGTTGGCCACACAATTGAGACCATATCCACCACTCAACACCACATGGGTCTTGCCCGAAATTTCCACAGCTTTTAATATCAACTGAAGCACTTGCTCCTGAGTCTGTGTTTGACATGCGTATGCAAGATCTCGTCGATTTTGTAATTCGGTTAAATCTTGAGAATTAGCGTCAGTTAGATATTCAAATAAATTATAATTTACAATAGCACCATTTGGATAACGGGGAATTATCAAATTTCTATTGGAGCTGTCATAAGTGCCAGTGTTGTCAAAAAGTTTGGGGATTTTGTCATTGGGTTTTCCGTATGGGAACAGGCCCATGGTTTTGCCGGCTTCGATTGCTGTGAACCCGCAATATTCTGTTATAGCTTCATACACTTTGACAATGCCTGCATGATCTCCGATTCTGCATTCATGAGTTGTTTTTTCATCGTATCGGTCTCCGGGAAAATTCTTGAGGATTTCGCCTGGTCTAGGTTCTTTAATGCCAATGTGTTTGTACAAGGTTGTGAAAGAAGCAGGATATGCACAATCAAAAATGCTTTCAACTTCCCAACCAGTAAGAGCTTCTCCTTGATAACTTAATTCTAAGAATGTTCCTGCACCATCCACAATAACTGCAACAGCATCTTCAAAACCTGAACGATAGAATGCACAAGCTGCATGTAGCTTGTGATGAACGTGACTTAGATCAATAACTTGTGGATGGTTAAATCTGTTGGCTTTTCTGTCAATTAATCCCAGTTTACGGGCAAATCCTGTATACATATCCTCGCCACTGAAATCAATTTTTCCTGCTGTTTCTTTTGGAGTAGTATGTGCAATAACAAGATAATCTAATTTGGGCGTGTAGTCTAATATTCTCATCATGGTGGCAAACGGGCCACCGTCATATTTTTGACGGGTAATGCGTTCTTCTTCTATGCTAAAAACAATTTCGCCATCTTTTAAAAGACAAACTCCGCCGTTATGTCCTCGGGTTATTGCTGCAATCCACATGCTTTTTTTGTTTTCTGACATTTTTAATTTTTCCTTATTGTTTTACACATGTATTGTACAGCTCTTGAACAGCATCCACAACGACATTTTCAATTTTTTCATTCATTGCCATAATCCCATCGTTGTTCATGTCAGCATACTCATCTGCTGTTATGCGAATAGGACTGTAAATTCTAGCACCTTCTCCCATATCTAACACTCGAATATTCTCACAAGTGGGATATGAAACATTAATGGGGAATGTTGATCCTAATACACTTACCGCAGGTTTATTCAATGCGTATGCAATGTGCTGAGACACACTGTCGCATGTCAATAATATGTCTACATTTTTGATAATGCCAGCCCATTGACGTATTGGCAAGTTTGAAGGCGTTGCCACTTGCTCTTTGCAACCCAGCGTTTGAAAATTCAATGGCAGTTCAGTCATCACAACAACTGAAAATTCTTTTTGTAATTTGTTAATGATACTGATCACATTGCCCAGTTCAAAACTACGACCAGACGGGTCTGTCACAACATCTCCCTTCATCTGCACGCCACGGCCAAACGGTTGAAATACTATTGTTTTGGATTTGCCAGTTTTTGCAATTACATCTTTCACACCAACTTTTCCATTGGTTATTTCATCCTGTGTTAATTTCAGGGTAGGGCGGCCAAGGTCTCTAACACCTTTGTTGTTGATTTCGATATCAAATGCTTGACTGAGTGAACATTTTTGGTTGAAGTATTCCCAGACTCGGTATGGTTCGGGTGTTACCAAATCCATGTCAACCAACTTGTCATGAAATAAATTTTTGTGCCAATTGTCATACACACGGTTGTGTAGTTTGGGGTGGCCTTTGAAGAAATCAGTGCCGCCTTCACACACTATCAAAAACTTTTCATCGGGGTGTTCTTCTGCATATTTTTCCAATGCAGGGACTGCGCATATCACTCTGCCTGCTCCGCCGTTGATAAAAAATGCTTTGGGTCTTGAACTCATTAAAATGCCTCAACTGTTAGTAGCATTATATATGCATTTATCTAACAAGTCAAGGCAATTATGAGTCAGAGACCCAAAAATCAATTATTTAGATGATTTTAATTTTCCCCATTCTGCCTCGTGAAGGAGGTGAATTTGTTCAAATGTTATTTCCACATCCGGTCCAGCATCATTGCACAAGCCGTCGTCGCATTCAAGATAATGATTGCATTTTGCACTATGCGTAGGATGGTCTGCTGTCAAGAATGAATCTATCCAAGGCACTATTGCAGCCACTTCGGCATCAGTCATTGGGTTAACACTGGCAAGTAATCCGCTGCCCACTGGTCGGTCCGCATGTTCGTGATGAACCACGCCCCATCTAGGAGTGTGCCAAGTTTCTGGATCTTCTTCAAACGTTACCCAATCTGCATTTGGTGTCGATCCTCCACCCAGGCCAATTGGTACTGAATTATCCAAAGTCACTGTGTCAATACTGGGCCATGCTATTTTCCAAGGGTGACGCATGCTGATTTCGTTTTCTATAACATAGTTAACAATTTCAATGCAATATTCAGCTTTTGCTCGGTCAGCCTTAGTCATATAGCCCTGCATTCTTTGTTGTATAACACCAATGTGTGACAGACCTTGAGCCACCAGTGTTTCCCAAGATACTATCATTTGCCACCATTTATACTTGACTACGCCTCGACTGTCAATTGTTGTGGCTGAAAAGTCAAATGTGTGAAATAAATCCATAGGCTCGTGACGCTGATACACCATGTTGTACTTTTCACAAACAGTTTCTACCACATTAGGTGCTTCGTGTTCTTCATGATTGGTTATCAAGGCCATTAAACAAATGTGATTGGGATTGTGAGAATGCAAATAAATCATCTCATGATCTGAATCACTGATATCTCGTCCGCCATGAAGTTCTGGGTGGCCGTCGTGATCATATTCAACACCACCTGTGATCAGTCTAGTAACCCTGTTAACTCTCACTTTAAAATCATGAGGGCCTTTGTATCTGCTTTCAACTGTTCTAAATCCGCTGGTTAAATCGTTATATTCAACGGGAGCTTGGTATGTAAATCTCATTTGTTTCTCCTAAATTCTTTTGTTAGTTATTTAATATGTTAAGACCAGCTGATTAAAATTAATCCGTAGCCACCGCATGATCCACTGCAACAGCTGCCTGGACCGTGCGGCATTCCAGCACTGCTGCCGCCGGCGCCGGGGAAATTTCCGTCAACACCACCCCAGTAGCCAGTACCACTCATGTCACACTTGCAACATTGGCCAGCTCCGCCTGCATACGCACTGCCGCCAGCAAATCCTATGCCAGGGCCGCACCATGCACACGCGGGCTTACCATAGGACCAGGTTTGGTCGTTGGCATAACATACCCACAATGCTGGGTCTGACCAGCCGCAACCGCCACACACAAGAAATGTAAAATTTGTACAGCAACTGCAACTGCAACCGTATGCCGTGGTGCCTTGTATCTGTTGGAATGGTTGCCATGCTGCAAAACTGAAATAATTTCTTTGGTTGGTGCAATTGCCCTGGGTGCTCCAATCGGTCTGGCCGTTCATAATTGAAGTGCATTGAAAAGTGCCCCAACCTGATCCAAAACAACAGCAATTGATAGCCTGGTTGCTGTGCGCATTGTTTCTATCCCAACTCACTCCGCAAGAGCCGTACAGCCCTTGCCCGCTCATGGCGTTGCAACAAGTGCTGCCGCCGCAGCCACCGCACACTTGCCACATGTTTGACAATGTGCAATCGCACACCACTGAAAATTGTCCTGGCATGCCAGTGTGTATGCCCGCGCCGCAGGCTCGGCAAGTGCAAGCACATGAATTCATGCACATGGTATGCACTTGAGCACTGGTAGTACAAGCAATCCAGCCGTAGGCGCCAGCTTGGCCGCCAAAACATGACCCCATACAGCAACATGCACCAGCACCACCACCGCCTTGACCCCACATTTCAATTATGTAGCAAGTGGCTGAAGCTGGAATGCATATGCAGCATGTGCCTCCGGCGGATGCATATGCACAATTGGTTCTGTGAAGAGGGCGACACCAGGCTCTGTTGACTCCTGCTGCGCCGGCACTTCCCACAGTGAATAAACTTGTTATTAAACTCATATTTTTTCCTTAACACCAACTCATTAAAATAAGGCCTTGCGCACCCTGGCCTGGCTGTTGCCATGCTGTGCCGCTGTGAGTACTCATGCCACCGCCGCCGGGGAATCTGCCTGAATCTGGCCAACACTGGCCACCACAATCAAATCCTGAACGTTTCCAAGCATGGTGACCGCCTGCATATGAAGCTCCGCCAACTCCCAGTCCGCCACCGCAGGCAGCATTAACAATTGAGGCAGAAAAATAGCCGTTGTTTAAACAACCAGCTGGACTTGATGTACCGTCTGGATCGCTCCAACCGCAGGCTCCACGCCAAACATATCCCAGTGGCTGAAAGCAAGTACAAGTAGTCTTTGGAAATATTATATCTAAGATGTTGCCACCTGCACCGCCGCTGCTGCTGCCTTGTGCTGCTGTGGAGTTTGCATAAGTTGGAGCAGTAGGTGTTGTTTGGCCACTACAATATGCGCTACTAGTGCAACACCAAACATAACCAACTGAGCTGGAAGCAGTTGTAGTTGTGCTGCATGCGCCTGCAAGACATGCACTTCTATCTGCCCAGTGCTTCCATAAATTGTATTTTTGACCGTTGGGCCAGTTGCCTGGATTTCGAGTGCCCCCATCCCAGCACCATGGCTGGCCTGGGTTGCAACACCAGTATCCTTGTTCACCTCCGCACACACACCAAAATGTGCTGTTTATGCCGCCGTTGCACTGGCAAACTCGAGAATATTGTCCCATTGTGCCGCTACAAACGGTGCAAGTAGAGCAATCGCAATTGCAAACACAGGCACACATGATCCAGTTATTACCGCCGGTAGTGCAAGCAACCCAACCGTATGTGCCGCCTTGTCCGCCATACGATCCAACTCCGCAACAACAGCCGCCGCCGCCGCCACCACCTTGCCCCCACATTTCAATAACAAAACAAGTGGCTGTGGATGGAATACAAAAGCAACAAGTAGCGCCGCCGTATTGGTCGGAGGTGATAACCATGCAACATGTGGGTTTGTGTGCTGGACGACACCACATGCCTGGTGGGCTAGTGTAGCCACCAGCCGCTGCTACTGTTAGTGATCCTGTGTTGATATAACTTAATACGTTTGCCATTTTTGTCTATATCCTTATATCAGCTGAGTTACTAGCCAGCTGGTTCTTCCAACTGAATACTGCAAGCGAATGCTCAAACGGCTGAGATTCAATGTGAGATTGTCTGCAAATCCAGCCACTGTGGAGCCGTCGCCGCTGGGATTGATAACACAATTGTACGTGTCAAATGTGCCAGCTGCATCAATGATATCCACAAAGTCACCTGCTGAGGGCAACTGTGGCAATGTCAGTGTGATAATTGCGGCTGTGGTGTTGACATAATAGATGGAATTCAATGCCAGTGTGATGTTGCTGGACACATCCACAGTTTGTACAAAACTGTCAGGTGTCTGTCTAGCGTAGCTTTGTCCAAGAAATCGTCCCATCAGTGTCTCCTATTAAGTCTCAATTCCGTACACCATGGCTGTGACGCCAGTGGCGCTGGCATAAGCAACCAAATTTTGTGTGGCGCCCACTACCAATCCAGTGCGTTCCAATACACCAGCAGCTGGAACAACTGTGTCAAACTCCAGCCATTCTGCAAGCCCCGGAGTTGCTGAGCTACTTAATCCCAGTCGGATTGTCACAGCAGTTGTGTTGCGATTCAAAATGTTCACTGTACACACTGCATATGTGGTGGCGTTGGTGTACAACGTGGTGTTTGACGTTGCTGTTAAATTTGCCGGTGTGCCTAATCTTCCTGCTGCCATAATGTTTTCTCCGTTATCTTAGTGTATTTAGTTCATTTGGTCATTGAGAACTAATGAAAAATGCAAAACTCTTGACGTCGTCCACATACGCTTTGTTAGTTAAATCATTGTTCACTGTGGGAACATACGCAGATTGAGCTCTTGTGAACACTGCCAAATTATTCACAGAAATTTGAGTTCCTGTGGATGTAATTATCAAGTTATTGGCGTTGGTTGTGGTGATAGTGGTTCCGCTGATGTACACACTGCCAGCTGTCAAGCTGTTGGCTGTGATGTTGCTGCCGCCTGCACCCAACTGACTGGCAATATATGCTCTAACAGCACGTTGTGTTGGAACCAATCCGTCGCTGTTTCCAGTCATGTTGCCATCAGTACTGAACTGTGTTACTAATGCGCCGCCAGAGGCAAATTGTAGTTGATTCAAACCGCTCAAGTTGAACAAACTGGCACTGAGAGTGGCAATACCGGTGGCCTGTTGCACTGTGAACAAGTTACCCACGTTGAAGTTACCGTCCTGATCAGTGGCTGTGAAGAACACACGACCGCCTGCACTGTTCACAGTTTGATTGGCCACAATTTTGTTGGCTGTGCTGAAGTTGTTGGGATAACCAGTGTTGTAGAAGTTGCCAGAACCCACATACAAGAAGTCATGTCCAGTTAGTCGAACTTGACTGTAATCAATTGTGATGGTAACCACAGTGCCGTTGACTGGTGAATTTGTCACAGTTAATCCTGGATTAATCTGTATACTGGCATTGTAATTTCCCACACTGCCAGTGTAACTCAACACCTGAACCACAATGTAATAAGTTGAGTTGCCTGTGAATGCAATGTTTGCGCCTGGAACTGGGATGTTGGTCATGCCGCTGAGGTTGATAAAGAAACCCAGTGCTTGGAAATCTGCAAAACCGTTACCAGTAATTGTCACAGTGGCTTCGTTGTAATTGGTACC
>Ga0214919_10001609_pt1 | contig 36617 bp, 30 predicted proteins | sample LL1503_MetaG_FD_177994 | JGI IMG/M metagenome (GOLD analysis project Ga0214919, IMG submission 177994) | Freshwater microbial communities from Lake Lanier, Atlanta, Georgia, United States - LL-1503 | ecosystem: Environmental > Aquatic > Freshwater > Lake | place: USA: Georgia | collected...
GCGAGGAGATCTTTGGCCCGGTTGCGCCGCTCTTTAGGTTTGAGACCGAAGCCGAGGCCATCGCCTTGGCCAATGGCACGCCCTATGGACTGGCCTCCTATTTCTATAGCCAAGACGTCAACCGCTGCTGGCGGGTCGGCGAGGCGCTCGAATTTGGCATGGTCGGAATCAATGAGGGTCTATTTTCAACCGAAGTCGCCCCCTTCGGGGGATGGAAGGAAAGCGGGCTCGGCCGCGAGGGTGCCTCCGAAGGCCTGAGCGAATATCTCGAAACCAAATATCTGTGCTTTGGCGGGGTGCAATGAATAGGCCTAGCTTAGAAAGCCTATTGGATCAGGAACGGGATCAGTTTTCGGCGGCCCATCCGGCCAGTGCTGTCTTGTACACAAAGGCTAAGGACCATTGGCTGGGCGGTGTGCCCATGCACTGGATGGGTGACTGGGCCACGCCCTTTGCGATCTTTGCAAAGTCAGGGCAGGGCGCGCGCCTGACCGATGTGGATGGCCTCATCTATGACGACTTTTGCCTCGGCGACACGCCCTCCATGTTTGGCCATGGTCTAGAGGTGGTGGCCAAGGCCTTAGCCGATCAGGCCGCTAAGGGAACGGGCTTTATGTTGCCCACAGAAGATGCCGCCGAGGTCGGTAAGCTGCTCAGTACGCGCTTTGGACTGCCCTTTTGGCAGACGGCCAATACCGCGACCGATGCCAATCGCGCGGCGATCCGGTGGGCCAGAGCGGTCACCGGCCGCTCAAAGGTCTTGGTCTTTGATGGCTGCTATCACGGGGCCGTTGACGACACCTTTGTAAGCCTTGCCAGTGGTAAGCCCGCGCTCAAGGCGGGGCTTGTGGGTCAGGTCCATGATGTGGCCGCCTCTACCAAGGTTATCGACTTTAATGATCTGGCGGCCCTCGAGGCCGCGTTGGCCGCCCGTGACGTGGCCTGCGTTCTAGCCGAACCGGTCATGACCAACTGCGGCATGATCACGCCGGATAAGGGCTATCTGGATGGCCTGCGCGCCCTGACGCGCCAATATGGCACGCTGCTGTTAATCGATGAGACCCACACGATTTCGACCGGGCCTGGCGGCGCGACCGTCGCCTATGGACTGGAGCCCGATATTTTCACACTCGGAAAGGCCATAGCGGGCGGGGTTCCCGCGGCGGTCTGGGGTGTGACGTCCGATCTTGCTGAGCGGATGGCTATGGCTGCTCAATTGATTGGCCCGGGCTATTCTGGCATTGGCACGACCCTGTCAGGAAATGCCCTGTCCTTAGCCGCCATGAAGGTGATGTTGACCGAGGTCATGACACCAAAGGCCTATGGGCTCATGCTGGCCGGTGCAGAGCGCTTGGTCGCGGGCCTAGGGCGTGTGATCGCTGCGCGAGGACTGGCTTGGAGCGCGGTTCAGGTGGGCGCGCGGGTCGAGCTTGTTTTTGCCAATCCGCCACCGCGCAATGCCAGACAGATGCGCATTGCGCTTGATCATGGCCTTCTAGAAGCGCTGCATCTATTTTTGATCAATCGCGGCGTTCTTATTGCGCCGTTTCACAACATGATGTTGGTGTCTCCTCATACTGAAGATGCGGCCATTGACCGGCTCGTCGCCGCTGTTGACGACTTTGCCGCCGCTCTGGAAAGTTTGGACCTATGACCTCTGCTGTCCCAAAGCCCCATCCAAGTGTCGCCCTACCAGAGGAGTGCCGCCAGTTTCTCGAGGCCCACCCCGAGATTCAATATTTTGACATCTTCTTCACCAGCATGACCGGCGTGCCGCGCGGCAAACGCCTGCGTCGTCATGAGTTGATGCCGATCTATGAGTACGGCCGATTCTTGCCCGGCTCAGTGCTGGTCGTCGATACCAATGGCGCGGACTGCGAAGAGACGGGTCTGGTCTGGGAAGACGGGGACGCCGACCGCCTTGCCCGTCCGGTTCCCGGAACATTAACGCCTGCGCCGTGGCTTGGTCCGGACGTCGGTCAGGTGATGTTGTCGATGTACGAGCTGGACGGGACGCCTAACGATTTGGACCCGCGCCATGTTTTGCAGCGGGTCATTGACCGGTTTGCCGCCGATGGTTTGACCCCGGTCACGGCCTGCGAACTGGAATATTACTTGGTCGATTTGGAGCGGACAGCGGACGGCGATCTTCAGCCGCCAAAATCGGCTCTGACCGGTCACCGGCCCAACGGCATTCAGGTCTATGGCCTGCCGGAACTGGAAGCGATCTCTCCGTTCCTGCGTGAGCTTTGGACGACCTGTGACGTGTTGGGCGTGCCGCTTGAGGGAGCCATTTCCGAATTTGCACCCAGCCAAGTGGAATTGACCCTCAAGCATAAGCCCGACGCCCTGCGCGCCGCCGATGATGCCTTGATCTATAAGCGCGCCGCCAAGGGTATTGCGCTTCGCCACGGCTGTGAGGCGACCTTTATGGCCAAGCCTTGGGCCGATCGGGCGGGCAGCGGCTTTCATATGCATGTGAGTTTCAACAATGCTGCTGGTGAAAACCTTTGCGCCAGTGAGGACCTGCAGGGCTCGCCGATGCTGAAGCACGCTATCGGCGGTATGAAAGAGTTGCTCGGCGATTGCATGGCCATCCTCGCGCCGAACGCCAATTCCTATCGCCGGTTTAAGGCCAATTCCTATGCGCCCGTCGCCCCGACCTGGGGGGTCAATAACCGCACCGTATCCTTGCGCGTGCCTGCGGGCCTGCCTCCTACCCGCCATGTCGAGCACCGGGTCGCTGGCGCCGATGCCAACCCCTATCTGGTGCTGGCGGTGATCTTGGCCTGCGCGCACCACGGCATTAGCCATCAGATCGATCCGGGCCCGGCTGTCGTGGGCGATGGTTATGCCGCCGCCAAGGACGCCAATGTGCGCTTGCCGTCGAACTGGTTCGCGGCGGTTGATCTTTTTGATCAGTCGAGCGTCCTGCGCGACTATCTCGGTGACCGGTTTGTAGACATGTTTGTCTCGGTAAAGCGTACTGAACAGGCGCGGTTTAATGAGGTCGTCACAGCGTTGGATTTTGATTGGTATTTGCGCAACGCGTGAAACTGTAGGTTCCTATGAGACCAATTGAAGCTTGCGTGGTGACCGCAATTGGCACCACCCTGCTCAATTGAAAGTTTTTGCTAAATTATGCGACGAGGGGACCAGATCATGAGTGACAAGACCGGTGCTTCAAGACGTTCTCTCCTGGCGGCCCTTGGGGCGTCCGGCGCGGCCGCAGTCGGCCTGAGTTTCGCTGGCGGCCTAACGGGCTGTAGCCCTAAGGAGGCGGCTAAGACGGCCACGGGTGCCGAGGAGCCCAAGCTCAACTTCTATAATTGGGACACCTATATCGGCCCTTCGACCTTGGCAGACTATAAAAAGGCCAGCGGCGTCGATGTCAGTATGAGCCTTTTTGCCACCAATGACGAACTGTTCGCCAAGCTAAAGGCGGGCAATCCGGGTTTTGACGTCATTGTCCCGTCTAATGAGTTTGTCACGCGGATGAGCCAATCTGGCATGTTAATGCCGCTGGACCATGCCAAGATCCCCAATATCAAAAATATTGATCCGACCTTTCTGAACCCAGAGTTCGATCCGGGCCGTAAGTTCTCCATGCCCTACACTTGGCTCGTCCTTGGCATCGGCTATCGCAAATCCAAGGTGAAGGCTGTGCCCGACAGCTGGAAATATCTGTTCGCTTCCGACCAATATAAGGGCCGGATCGCGCTTCTCTCTGAATCAGCCGACCTGATGCGGCTATCGGCAAAATATATGGGTCATTCGGTCAACAATATCCCGCCAGAAATGATCGCCCAAATCGAGACCATGCTGATCAAGCAAAAGCCCTTCATCAAGGCCTTCCACGACGACAATGGCCAAGACATGCTTCTGGCTGGCGATGTCGATCTGGTGCTGGAATATAATGGCGATATAGCCCAGGTTATGAAGGAGGATCCCGATCTCGCCTTTGTCGTGCCAAAGGAAGGCAGCCTGATCAATTCCGACACCCTTTGCATTCCCGTCGGTGCGCCGCGTCCCAACAATGCCCATGCCTTCATCAACTATCTGTTAGATGCGAAGGCTGGATCTGAGATCACCAAGGAAATCCTCTATCCGACCCCCAATGCCGCCGCCAAGGCCCTGATGCCGGACAGCTATCGCAGCAATCCTGTGATCTTCCCGCCAGCCGATATTATGGCCAAATGTGAATATGGGGCCTTTGAGGGCGCGGAAAAATCCAGGCTGTTCGAAGAGGCGATTACGCGCGTTCGTGCGGCCTAGTATAGCCTAGTCCCTGTTGGGCAGGCGTAAGGGGGGGGACCATCATGACGCGCAAGATCGATCGTTCTAAACGCTCCTTGATGGCCGCCTTGGGCGCATCAGGTGCGGCAGCCATCGGCCTAAGCTTTGCGGGCGGTCTTGCCGGATGCAGTCCAAAACCTGCCCCGAAGGACGATGCGGTTGGTGAAGGTAACCACCTGAACTTCTATAATTGGGACACCTATATCGGCTCAAACACCCTAGCCGATTTTAAAAAGGATTCCGGTATTGAGGTGACCATCAACCTCTTTGCCACCGCCGATGAACTGTTCGCCAAGTTCAAGGCGGGCAATCCCGGTTTTGACGTTATTGTCCCGCCTAACGAGTTTGTCACCCGGATGAGCCAGTCGGGCATGTTGATGGCGCTGGATCACGCCAAGATCCCCAATATCAAAAATATCGACCCCTCTTTCCTGAACCCTGAGTTCGACCCGGGCCGCAAATTTTCCATGCCCTATACCTGGTCGGTGCTGGGCATCGGCTATCGTAAGTCCAAGGTCAAGGCGGTGCCAGACAGTTGGAAATATCTGTTTGAGTCTGAAGACTATAAGGGGCGCATAGCCCTGCTGTCAGAGTCTGGGGACCTAATGCGCTTGGCGGCGAAATATAGGGGCCATTCGGTCAATAACATCCCTGCTGAGATGATCCCCTCGCTGGAGGCCATGTTGATCAAGCAAAAGCCCTTCATCAAAGCCTTTCATGACGACAATGGTCAGGACCTGTTGCTGGCTAGGGACGTCGATCTGGTGATGGAATATAACGGCGATATTGCTCAGATCATGAACGAGGATCCCGACATCGATTTTGTCGTGCCCAAGGAGGGCAGTCTGGCCAATTCGGACACGCTCTGTATTCCTGCCGGCGCGGTTCATCCCAACAATGCCCACGCCTTCATCAACTATCTTTTGGATGCTCAAGTCGGCGCGGACATTACCAAGCAGATTCTCTATCCAACCCCTAATGCTGCCGCTAAGGCCCTGATGCCCGAGAGCTATCGATCCAATCCGGTGATCTTTCCAAGCCAAGACATCATGGCCAAGTGCGAGTTTAGCCTGTTTGAGGGCCCCGAGAAGGCAAGGCTCTTCGAAGAGGCCATGACCCGTATTCGAGCGGCCTAAGTTTTGATCTTTAAGCGGTAAGGGAAGGGGAGGGGATGGAACAGAGCTGGAACCGCGCAAAGGCGATCTTTGCCACCGTCCTTGGCCCGCCCTTGGCGTGGCTCTTGCTGTTCTTTCTGATCCCGCTGGCGATCGTCTGGGTCTATAGTTTTGGTACCAATGTCGGCCTGACCGAGATCGCCTTTACCGGCACCTTCTCCAACTATGCCCGGGCCATTGAGCCGCTTTATGTCGGAATTTTCCTGAAATCTGTCGGGGTGGCGGGTCTCACGACGCTTCTCTGTCTGATTGTTGGCTTTCCGGTGGCCCTAGCCATTACCTTTGCCCCCGATAGGCTGAAGGCTTGGCTGATCCTGCTCGTGATGTTGCCGTTCTGGACCAATCTTTTGATCCGAACCTACGCCCTGATCGCGGTCTTGCGGACCGAGGGCTATGTGAACTTGAGCCTTGGGTGGCTTTGGACCCATGCCAGCGGCTTGATGACCATGGTGGGTATGAGCCCGCTTTCCAGTTTCCAGCCGTTGGAGTTGCTGCACAACAATTTCGCCGTCGTCTTTGGACTGGTCTATGTCCATCTGCCCTTTATGGTCTTACCGCTCTATTCGGCCCTTGATCGGCTAGATCGTTCCTTGCTGGAGGCTAGCCTTGATCTGGGCGCGGGCCATTTCCGCACCATGATGATGGTGGTTGTGCCGCTGGCCTTGCCGGGTATTGCCTCGGGCATATTGATCACCTTCATCCCCGCCCTTGGGGCCTATTTGACGCCAGACCTCTTGGGCGGCCCCGACAGTCAGATGATCGCCAACATCATTGAGCGCCAGTTTAAACGCGCCAATGACTGGCCCTTTGGCGCGGCCCTGTCGTTCCTGCTCATGTATATGACCTTCATCGCCATTGCCCTGCAGGCTCTGTTGGCCAAGCGCAAGACGGAGGCGGGGTCGTGAGCAGAAGGTCGCTAAACTCGGCCTCTGGTCCGCTGGAATATCTGCGCCGCTGGCCGCTTCAGGCTTGGCTGGTGATGGTGGGCATTTTTCTCTATGCCCCATTGCTGACCCTGATGGCGTTCAGTTTCAACGATTCCAAACGCAACATCGTTTGGAAGGGCTTTACGCTCAAATATTATGACAAGGTCCTGCATAACGACAGCCTGATCACCGCCTTTGGCAACTCACTGACCATCGCGGCCATCTCGACCCTGATCAGTGTGATCCTAGGGGCCATGGCGGCGCTCCTGCTTTGGCGCTTTAGATTTAGAGGTAAGGCCGTGCTCGACGGCGCCATGGCTCTGCCGATTGTGGTTCCTGAAATCTGTATGGGCGTGGCGATGTTGGTGTTCTTTGCCAAGGTCATGCCCTGGCCCACGGGTCTTCCTTGGCCACTTAATCTGGGGGCCATTATCATCTCTCACGTCTCGTTCTCATTTCCGTTCGTGGCCGTGGTGGTCCGCGCGCGCCTCGCCTCGTTCAATCGAGAGCTGGAAGAGGCGGCTAAGGATTTGGGGGCAGGAGAGTTTATGACCATTCGAGACGTCCTGATCCCCCATATGCAGCCCTCGCTCATCGCTGGCGCGCTGCTGGCCTTTACCCTCAGCCTCGATGATTTTGTCATCACCTTCTTTACCTCTGGGCCCGATACCGTGACCTTCCCGGTCAAGGTCTATTCGATGGTTCGCTTCTCGGTGACGCCAGAGGTCAATGCCGCCTCGACCATCTTGATCGTCTTCACCGTCCTTTTGACGGCGCTGGCCATTCGCCTGCAGGGGGCTGCGGCCGTCGCCGGTGGCCGTGTGCCAGACGCCCCATCTCAATGAGCCGCCCTATCATGCCAGCCCCTCTCGCCAAACCCGCGCCGCGCAAACCCATCATCAGTTTTGAGAACATCACCAAGCGTTATGGCAAGGTGGTGGCGGTCGATAGTGTGAGCCTGACCATCGAAGAGGGCGAGTTTTTCTCGCTTCTCGGTCCATCGGGCTGTGGCAAGACCACCCTACTGCGCATGCTGGCCGGGTTCGAAGTGCCGACTGAAGGGCGCATCCTGATTGATGGCCAAGATGTCAGCCAGATCCCGCCCAATAAGCGCCCAGTCAATATGGTGTTCCAGTCCTACGCCGTGTTCCCCCATATGAGTGTCGCCGACAATGTCGCCTACGGGCTCAAGGTCGATGGCGTACCCGCCGCAGAACGTGCCCGCCGGGTCGAAGAGGCCTTGGCTCTGGTCAAGCTCGAGGGTTACGGCGCGCGCAAGCCCGACCAACTGTCGGGCGGACAGCGCCAGCGGGTCGCGCTTGCCAGAGCACTGGTCAAGCGGCCTCGGGTGCTGTTGCTCGATGAGCCCCTCTCGGCGCTCGATGCCAAGTTGCGCGACCAGATGCGCTCTGAGCTAACCCAGCTACAAGAAAAGGTCGGGATCACCTTTATCATGGTCACCCACGATCAGGACGAGGCCTTGGCGATGGCCACGCGCTGCGCAGTGATGAACCGGGGCCTTTTACAACAGGTGGCAACGCCCAGCGATCTTTATGAGTTCCCCAACTCCCGCTTTGTCGCCGACTTTATCGGACAGGTGAACCTGTTTGAGGGCCAGCTGACCATTGATCAGCCGGACCATGCGGTGATCAGCTCCGACGAGGCTGGCGTTCCGATCTATCTAGACCACGGGGTAACCGGCGCGGCCAACACCACCCTTTGGGCCGCCATAAGGCCGGAAAAGATCGAGATCCATAAGCGCGCCGAAGGGGCTTCTCCGATCAAGATGGAGGATGCGCCAGAGGGTCATAATGTCGTGGCCGGGACCATCACCCATCTGTCCTATCTTGGCTCAGAAACCGTCTTTGATGTGGCCTTGGACAATGGTCGCTCGGTCAAGGTGGTGCGCTCGAACCTGACCCGCTGGGATCAAGAGGACTTTACGTGGGATGAGCCAGTTTGGCTCTCATGGCATGCCTGTTCGCCTGCCGTGCTGCTGTCTTGATGGTAAAGCCATGAGCACATCACGCCCCGTCGCTGGGATTATCTGTTGTAACCGCAACGTTGGGGTTGAGACCGCTCAGGCGGTGATGAACCGTTATGTCCAAGCCACAATGACCTACGGCGATGTGGCCGCTCTATTGGTGCCCTCTGTGCCCGGCCAAATGAAGGCGACAGAGATTGCGGCACGCCTTGATGGGCTGATGCTGACGGGAAGTCCTTCGAACCTTGAGCCCCATCGCTACGGCGAGGCGGTTGATGATGCGCCGGGTCCCTTTGATGCGCCGCGCGATGCCATGACCCAGGACCTCATCGCCGCCATGCTCGATTTGGGCCGGCCGGTCTTTGGCATCTGCCGGGGTTTTCAGGAAATCAATGTCGCTTTTGGCGGCAGCCTTAGGCGCGATGTTAGCGCCTCAAATGCCCCTCTAGCTCACCATGCTTCCGATGATGTCGCCTTTGACGCTATGTTTGACCATGTCCACCCTGTGACCTTGACCCCGGGCGGGGTCTTGGCGCGCCGATATGGCCAAGATCAATTGGTCGTCAATTCCGTCCATTTCCAAGGGGTTGATCGGTTGGGAGTGGGCCTAGCTATCGAAGCGCGCGCGCCCGACGGCCTTACCGAAGCGGTATCGGCCAAGGTCAATGGCGCTCAGCTTTTGGCGGTGCAGTGGCACCCTGAATGGCGAACCCCTGATCATCCCCAATCCCAAGAATTTTTCGCCCTATTTGGTGAGGCTCTACGCAGCGCACCTAACCGCCGATAGCCCCCTTTGTCTGGAGTAGCCCTATGACCGTTCCGATCCGCAACCACGATGTTGCCGAGCTTCGCCGCCTGGATCTGGCGCACCACCTTCCGGCCCAGAGCGACTATCGCTTGCAGGAGGCCTTGGGCGGCAGCCGCATCATCACGCGTGCCGACGGTTGCTACATCTTTGATGGCGACAATACCAAGATCCTCGACGGGATGGCTGGGCTCTGGTGCGTCAATGTTGGCTATGGCCGCAAGGAACTGGCCGATGCGGCCTATGAGCAGATGCTCGAACTGCCCTATTACAACACCTTCTTTAAGACTGCGACGCCGCCGCCGGTGATGTTGGCGGCCAAGATCGCCGAGAAGATGGGTGGCCATCTTAGCCACGTGTTTTTCAACTCATCAGGCTCGGAGGCCAATGACACGGTCTTTCGTCTGGTGCGGCACTATTGGACCCTCAAGGGTCAGCCCCAGCGCCAGATCTTTATCAGCCGTTGGAACGCCTATCATGGCTCGACCGTGGCCGGGGCCAGCCTTGGCGGCATGACCTACATGCATGTTCAGGGCAATTTGCCGGTCCCGGGCGTTGAACATGTGATGCAGCCCTACAGCTTTAATGAGGGCTTTGGCGAGGATCCGGACGGCTTTGCCGACCGCGCGGTTCAGGCCATCGAGGACCGCATCTTGGCGGTGGGCCCTGAAAATGTCGCCGCCTTCATCGGCGAGCCGGTGCAGGGAGCGGGCGGCGTGATCATTCCGCCAGAAAGCTATTGGCCCAAGGTCGAGGCCCTTTGCCGCAAATATGGCATCTTGCTGGTCTGTGATGAGGTCATCTGCGGCTTTGGCCGTTTGGGCCATTGGTTCGGCCACCAGCACTACGGCATCAAGCCCGACATCATCGCCATGGCTAAGGGCCTATCCAGTGGCTATCTGCCAATCTCAGCGGTGGGCGTGGCAGACTTTATCGTCGATGAGCTCAAGGCCCATGACGGCGATTTCGTGCATGGCTTTACCTATTCGGGCCATCCAACGGCCTGCGCTGTGGCGTTGAAGAATATCGAAATCATGGAGCGCGAGAACCTGATCGAGCGCACGCGGCTGGATACGGGCCCCTATATCGCTAAGGCCATGGCCACCTTGAACGACCATCCCTTGGTCGGCGAGGTCCGCACCTTGGGTCTGATCGGTGCGATCGAGATCGTCTCCAAAAAGGGCACTAACCATCGCTTCGGCGGCGGCGAGGGCACGGCTGGCCCAATCGTCCGCGACGCCTGCATCGCTAATGGCCTGATGGTTCGCGGCATCCGTGACAGCATCGTCTTCTGCCCCCCCCTGATCATCAGCCACGGCGAGATTGACGAGATGGTCGCAATCATCGCCAAGTCTCTGGATCAGGTCGAGGCGCAGTTGCGGGCGATCTGACGAATGGACTTAGCGCCCCGTGAAGTTCGCGGGGCGCTTTTCGAGGAAGGCGGCAACGCCTTCCTTATGGTCTGCGGATTTGAAACAGCCAGACAGGGCCTCAACGTGCGCCTTCATATGCTCAGCCATATCGCGCTCAAGGCCATGCCAGACGAGCTTTTTCATCAGCCGAAGCGACATGGGTGAGGATTTGAGATACCGCCGCGCCTCTGTCATGGCTGCTTCCATCAGGTCCTCGGGCGCGACCAGTTGGTTGGCATAGCCCAGCTCTAGGGCCTCAGTTCCGGTGATCTGATCTCCCGAATAGAGCAGGCGCAAGGCCTTTGAGGGGCCGATCAGGCGCGGCAAGATCCAGCTGCCCGCGCCTGTGTCGGGGACCAGCCCGCGATGGGCGAAGTTCCAAGCAAATCTGGCTCGGTCGGTGACGATACGAACATCACATTGGCTGGACCATTCGGCGCCCATACCAACGGCAAAGCCATCAATGGCGCCGATCACGGGCTTGGGACAGGCCACCAAGGGCCACCATTTGCCATCCTCGTGTGCCTCACCGCGCACACCCCTTGTTTCACCGGGAATGGTGGCCAGATCGGCTAGGTCGGTGCCCGCACAGAAGGTACCGCCCGATCCGGTGACAATGATCACCCGTACTCGATCATCCGCGCCAAGCGCTGCAACATGCTCGGTAAAGGCGAACAGCATGGCATAGGTGATGGCGTTGCGCTTTTCGGCCCGGTCGATGGTCAAGATGGCAATACCGTCGTCGCCGATTTCGCTGCGGATATGATGGGCCGTCATGGTTGCCTCCCAAGGCGTCTGTTCTTTTGCCAAGATCAGACCGCAGAAGCCGCGCGCGGTCTAGGCCAAAAGGACCCGACCAGCCTCCATAAAGCGTCAAACCGTATCTTGTGTTGGACAGGGCGGTTTTGTCGGTCCACTCTTATCTGAACATAGATCACCTGACCGCAGGATCGTAAGATCGTTGCAAGGTCAGGGACTGGGACGAAACAGGGACGATAAGAACCATGACTTTGAGCGCCATTCCCGCCAATCTCGACGCTATCCTCAAAGAGGCTCATCTGCCGTCCTTACTGATGTCGCTGGTCCATATGACCGGCGATGCCAGCCTGCTGAGCGATGAGATGACGCCGGTCTATGATTTCTTTGGCGACAGCAAGATCGGCGGCTATTCGCCAGCCATTCAGGAGCGTCTGCGCGATCAAGCCGCTGCAGCCTTGCGGGCCTATCTGAGCGGCGAGAAGCCAATCCCTGCGCGGCCGACCGACAGCGTTATCTTGCGGATGATGAACCTGGACGCGGGCGTTGAGGTTCCCGAGCGCTATACGCCGCTTCTCATGGAAGAGCTTGGTCTCGATGGGATAGACCAAAAGCGTCCGGTTTGGGACGAGGCGACTGTTCAGGCCGGGGGCAAGATGAAGGTCTTGATCATCGGGGCGGGCATGTCGGGCATCTTGGCTGCCATCCGCTTGAAGCAGGCGGGCGTGCCCTTTGAGATCATCGAAAAGAACCCCGATTTTGGCGGCACCTGGCTGGAAAATACCTATCCCGGCTGCCGGGTGGACAATCCCAGCCACCTCTATTCGCTGTCCTTCGAGCCAAACCACGACTGGCCGATGCACTATTCGACCCAAAATATCCTGTTCGACTATTTCAAGGGTGTTGCGGCCAAGCATGAGCTTCGTCCCCATGTGCGCTTTGGCACGACCGTGGACGAAGCCATCTATGACGAGGCGGCCAAGATGTGGCGGCTGAAGCTCACCCGCGCAGACGGCGGCCAAGAGACCTTGACCTCCAACGCCGTGATCAGCGCCGTGGGCCAACTGAACCAGCCGCGCCTGCCAGATATTAAGGGCCGTGACAGCTTCGAAGGCGAGGCCTTCCACTCGGCCCGGTGGCGTCATGATGTGGACCTGACCGGCAAGAAGGTTTGCGTCATTGGTACCGGCGCCAGCGCCTTCCAGTTCGTGCCCGAAATCGCGCCCAAGGTCGGTGACATGACCGTGTTCCAGCGCACGCCGCCATGGCTTGGCCCCACGCCGGACTATCACGACAAGGTCACGCCCGGCGAAAGCTGGCTCCTCAAGACCGTGCCCTACTATGAAAAATGGTACCGGTTCTGGCTCTTCTGGATGCTGACCGACGGTATTATCGACGCAATCACGGTGGACCCGAACTGGGATGGTCCCTTGACGGCGGTCAGCCAGGTCAATGCCGACGTCTCGGCCATGATGATCGAGGCCATGCGCGTGCAGGCCGAGGGCGCGCCCGGGCTTTTGGAAAAGCTGATCCCCAACTATCCGCTCGGCGGTAAACGGTCTGTTCGCGACAATGGCGTCTGGATCGGGGCCCTGCGCCGCGACAATGTCCATCTGGTCACCGAAGGCATCAAGGAGATCACCAAAACCGGCGTGGTGACGGCGGACGGTGTCGAGCACAGGGCCGATGTCATCATCTATGGCACGGGCTTTGAGGCCAGTGACTTCTTGCGCACCTTCAAGATCGTTGGGCGCGGCGGCGTCGAGTTGCATGACCAATGGGCGGGCGATGCGCGCGCCTATCTGGGCATGACGGTGCCGAACTTCCCCAACCTGTTTATCGTCTATGGTCCCAATACCAATATCGTCGTCAATGGCAGCATCATCTTCTTCAGCGAATGCAGCGTGCGTTACATTGTTGGCGCGATCGAGCTTCTGGCCAAGACTGGCAAGTCAGCCCTTGAGGCTAAGAAGGACGTTCATGACACCTTCAATGAGAAGGTCGACGAGGCCAATGCGGGCATGGCCTGGGGCGTGCCTCAGGTCTCAAGCTGGTACAAGAACGCGTCTGGCCGCGTCAGCCAAAACTGGCCCTTCCGCCTGATCGACTATTGGACCGCGACGCTAAAACCGGACCCGCAGGATTTTATCATTAGCTAAGGGTCGGGGGGATTACCCCCCACCGATCTTAGGCAGCAGCACGACCTCGCTTTGCGGGGCTAAGGCTGCGCCATGGGCGTCCTGGGTGATGACACCGTCTATGGCGATGGCCATGCGTTGGTCGATCAGGTCGCCGAGGCCGGGAAAGCGCGCTTCGATCTGGTGCAGGAGGTCGCGCACGGTTGAGGCCTCGACCTCGAACGACCGCAGACCGCCGGTAAGGGCCCGGCAGTCTGCATAGTCGGCAATGACCAGAGCCATGGCCTAGCCCGCGTTAGCGTCGATCGCCGCCCTGATCTTTGAGGGCGACAGGGGCAGGTCGTGCATCCGTACGCCAGTGGCATGGCGAACCGCGATGGCGAGGGCAGCCAGCGGCGGAACGATAGGCACTTCGCCGACGCCCTTGGCGCCGTAGGGGTGAGCGGGGTTTGGCACCTCGACCATGACCGCGTCGATCATGGGCAGGTCAGAGGCGACGGGCACGCGATAGTCGAGGAACCCGGCATTTTCCATGACGCCGCCGGTGCTGAAGACATATTCCTCATTCAGCGCCCAGCCGATGCCTTGGGCCACGCCGCCTTGGATCTGACCCTCGACATAGGCCGGATGGATCGCCTTGCCGACATCTTGGGCGGCGGTGTAGCGCAGAACGGTGACGTGACCGGTCTCTGGATCAACCTCGACGTCACAGACATGGACACCAAAGCCGGGACCAGCGCCTTGCGCGTTTAAGGCCACAACTGTTGCGATGGGACCGCCGGTCTTGCCAGCAGACCCGGCCAAGGCCGCTAGGGTCAGGGCGCCTTTGGGAGCCTTACCGGCCTGAAGACAATGGGCCGCGCCATCTTGCCAAACCACCTGATCTTGATCCACGCCCCAGGTTTCCGCCGCGCGGCGCTTGAGGTCTATGACTAGCTTTTCAGCGGCCTGAACCACGGCCATGCCTGTGGCAAAGGTCGTGCGGCTACCGCCCGTGACGGTGGAAAAACCGATGGAGGCGGTGTCCGCGACGATGGGCCTAACCTGCTCGACGCCAATGCCCAGAACCTCAGCGGCCATCATCGCCATCGAGGCGCGTGAGCCGCCAATATCGGGACTGCCTGTCGAGACAATGGCGGTGCCGTCTTCGTTGATGCTGAGATTGACGGTGGATTCGCCGCCAATATTGAACCAAAAGCCTGCCGCTATGCCGCGCCCTTGGTTCGGACCAAGGGGAATCGACATATGAGGATGGGACTTGATGGCCTCGAGCGTTTCGACATAGCCGATATTCTTATAGATCGGGCCATAGGGGGCCCTGACCCCATCGCGCACAGCGTTCTTTTCGCGGATGGCCATGGGGTCCATCCCCAGCCTTTCGGCCAGTTCGTCAACGGCACATTCCACGCCAAGGGCAGCGTTGGGCGCGCCGGGGGCACGATAGGCGGCGACCTTGGGACTATTGGTCACCACATCCCAGCCGGTGATCTCGAAATTGGCCACATCATAGCAGGCCAGTGAGGTCATGACGGCGGCCCCGACGGGAGAACCGGCAAAAGCCCCGGCTTGGAACTTCAAATCGACTTGGGCGGCGGTGATGGTGCCGTCGTTCTTGGCCCCCATCTTGACCGTGACAACCGAGGCCGAGGTCGGCCCCGTGGCGCGGAACACCTCTTCGCGGGTCATGACCATCTTGACCGGATGGCCGCTCTTTTGCGACAGCACCAGCGCGAGGGGCTCCAGATAGACCGTGGTCTTGCCGCCAAATCCGCCGCCAATTTCAGCGGGGATGACGCGCACATCTGAGAAACGCATCTTGAGCAATTTGGCGCAAAGGCCGCGGATCACGAAATGACCCTGACTGCTGCTCCAGACCTGGGTCTGGCCGTCTGCGGCATAGCTGGCCACACAGGCATGGGGCTCGATATAGCCTTGGTGAACGGCGGCGCTGCTATAGCGGGTCTCGACAATCACATCGGCGGCGGCAAAGCCAGCGGCCACATCGCCTCGGTCCAGCCGGTGTTTGGTGGCGATATTGCTGGCCTTCGTCGGGGTCTCACCAAGGCCAGCGGTGAACATCTGGTCGTGGAGGATCGGCGCATCTGGTGCCATGGCCTCTTCGACATCGATCACATGGGGCAAGGTCTCATAGACGATCTCGATCAGGTCCAGCGCCTGATCGGCAATGGCGTTCGAGGTTGCAGCGACGGCGGCGACGGCATGGCCGTGATAGAGCACCTTGCCTCTGGCCATGACGTTGGCCGACAGGTCCTTAAGGTTGGAGGCGCTTTCTCCGGCTTCGTAATGTTCCGCAGCGAGATTAGGCATGTCTGCGCTGGTCATCACCGCCTTGACGCCGGGCAGGGCCAGGGCCTTGCGCGTGTCGATCGAGATGATGCGGGCATGGGCGTGGGGGCTGCGTTTGACCTTGCCGATCAACATACCGGGCAGGTGCAGGTCGGCGCCGTAAGCCGCGCGGCCCGTGACCTTTTCCACCCCGTCAGGGCGGATGGGGCGGGTGCCGACGACCTTGAGAATGGTGCCAGTATCTTCGGGTTTTACGGGCCTATTCATGCGCTTTTCCGATCCTGTCTCAGTTCGGCGGCGGTATCGAGCACGGCCTTAATGATCTTGTCATAGCCAGTACAACGACAAAGGTTTCCGGCCAGCCAATAGCGGGCCTCAGATTCGGTAGGGTCTGGATTGGCGTCGAGCAGGGCCTTAGAGGCCATCAAGATACCGGGGGTGCAAAAACCGCATTGCAGGGCGGCATGGTCGAGGAACTTCTGTTGCAGGGGGTGCAGGGTGCTGCCCGTAGACAGGCCCTCGATGGTCTCAACCCGGCAACCTTCGACCTCTGCGGCCAGCACAAGGCACGAACAGACAAGGCGTCCATCCATGATCACGCTACAGGCCCCGCAATCGCCCGACCCGCAGCCCTCTTTGGAACCAGTCAGGTGCAGTTCGTCGCGCAGCACATCCAAGAGGGTCTGGCCTGGATCGCTGAGGAATTCGACAGGGTCGCCATTGACGATGGCGGCGGTGCGTTGCTTGCTCATGCCTGTTCCTTTGCTCTGTTCCAAGCGATGACGGCGGCGCGATGTGCCAGCACGGCGGCGATCTTGGTACGATAGTCGGCGGTGCCGCGCTTATCGCTAATGGGTTGGCAGGCAGCGCGAACTGCCTCTTCCATGCGGGTGAGGGCAGCGGCCTCTAGGCGGCTGCCGATCAGGGCTTGCCCGGCCTCTGCAACCAGCAAGGCGGTGGGAGCTACCGCGCCCAGAGCCACAAAGGCTGATGTGCAGACCCCATCAGCATCGAGCGCCAAACTGACTGCGGCTCCAGCAATAGCAATGTCCATCTCGGTGCGTGGGATCATGCGCAGATAGGCGTCGGATGATCTTGGACCGCGCGGCGGCAGCTTGAAGGCGATGATAAATTCACCCGCCGCGAGCGAGGTCTTGCCCGGGCCGTTGACTATGGTCTCAACAGCGGCTTCGCGTGCACCACCAGGGCCTGCGATAACGCAGCTGGCTCTGGCGGCAATCAGGGCTGGAACACTATCGGCGGCGGGGGAGGCATTGCAGAGGTTTCCGCCCAAAGAAGCGCGGCCCTGGACCTGAGTTGATCCGATTAGATTGGCCGCCTCGACGATACCGGGCCAGATCTTGGACAGGGTGGGATGCTCACTGAGCATCGCGCCGCAGGTGGCCGAGCCAATGACGAAGCCGCCATTTTCAGCACGGATACCGATCAGGCCGGGAATACGCTTTAAATCGACGATCTGATCGGGCTTGGCGCGGCCTGAGCGGACCTGAACCAACAGATCGGTGCCGCCGCTGAGGGCTCGGGCTGAGGCACCCGATAGGGCCTTAACCGCGTCATCCACCGATGAGGGGGACAGATAGGATAGCTGAGCCAAGAGACCTCCAACCCATAATGATCACACGCGTAAGGCGCGATAGTCTTATCTTTGCATAGCCTAGAGCCGTTCAGGGGCTCTTGGCCATGTGCGCATCATATCTTCGCTTCAACTCGCTGTGATGACAGGTTCGTTTAGGCGTCTGCCAGTCCGACTATGGCGACGGCGCTGACATTTTGGATCGGCGAGCCACCCAGATTGTGCGATAGGGCCATGGTCGGCGGGGTGCTGCGCTGGCGCGCGCCTGCGCGGCCAAGCAATTGCAGATAGTTCTCATAGATCATGCGAAGGCCCGACGCCCCGATGGGATGGCCAAAACATTTGAGGCCGCCATCGATCTGGCAGGGCAGGCCGCCGTCAGCGTCGAAAAAGCCGTTCAGCACGTCCTTATAGCCCTGGCCCTCTTTGGAGATAAAGAGGTCCTCCATGGTCACCAGTTCGGTGATGGAGAAGCAGTCATGGACCTCCATCAGGCTAATCTGTTCGCGTGGATTGGTAATACCAGCCTCTTGATAGGCCTTGGCTGCGGCAACCCGGGTGGTGTGGAAATAGCTGCCGTCCCAGCCACCCGCCTGTTGCAACTCCCAACCGTTCGAGGCGGAGATCTGCAAGGCCTTGATGGTTACCAGGTCGCGCTTGCCAAGGCTGCGGGCGATTTCGGGGGTGGTGACGATGGCGCAGGCGGCGCCGTCAGACACGCCGCAGCAGTCGAACAGGCCCAAGGGCTCGGCAATCATGGGGGCGTTCAGGACCGTGTCCATATCTACGGCCTTTTGTAGGTGGGCCTTGGGATTGCGCGAGCCATTGGCATGGCTCTTGACCGAAATATGGGCCATGGCCTGCTTAAGCTCATCCTTACTGACCCCGTGCTTGGCCCGGTAGGCGGCAGCGAGTTGGGCAAAGTTACCGGGAGCGGACCCGGTCACGCCGATCATGTCAAAGGTGGTGCCGCGTGAGCGCACGGGCAGGCCGCCATAGCCGGTGTCTTTTAACTTTTCGGCGCCCAGAGCCAGCGCGATGTCGCAGGCGCCGGAGGCCACAGCATAGACCGCGCCCCGGAAGGCTTCGGTGCCGCTCGCACAATAGTTCTCAACCTTGGTAACCCCGATATTGGGTAGACGAAGGGCCATCGATAGGGGAATGCCCGAGGGGCCGATATTGACCGCATCAAAGGCAACAGCCAGCCAAGCGGCGTCCAGTTGCGACACATCAATGCCGGCATCACCGACCGCCTCATTAAAGGCCTCGACCATCAATTGATCGGCGTCCATGTCCCAGCGCTCGCCAAACTTGGCGCAGCCCATGCCCAAGATTGCAACCTTGTCTCGGATACCCTTAGCCATCAGGCGTCTCCCTTTTGGACTGGAACGGCTTTCCAGAAGTATTTTGTGAAGTCTCGTGCATGGTCCACGGCCTTGATGCGAAAGACCATCCGCATTTCACGCCCGACCTCGACATCTTCGGCGCTACAGTCGGCAAATTCCGCAACGAGGCGCCCGCCGCCTTCAAAGTCGATCGCGCCGTAATAGACCGGTGGATCGGGAGAGAAGCTGAGGCTGTCTGCCGTATAGGTGACGATCTTGGCGATCTTGTCGGCCAAAGGATAGTCTTCTTGCGTGCCCTGTGAGCGGTCATTGGCATTGACGCCAATTTCGGTCTTGGGGAACTGGACCGTGCCGGTCTTTGTGCAGCGCCCACCGACCAGACCCATCACCGCCTTGCGATTGCGATAGAGCGAGGTTCCGGGCTGTTTTTCATCCATTTCGGCGCGCATGCCCTTTTCTAGGTCCAGCAATCCGCGATGGAACAGGAAGCGGGTATAGTTGGTGTCCTTGCGCGAGCGGGCCAGATGCCCGGTCACACCGAGCTGTTCGGGCACGCGAGCGACCGCGTCCGTAGCTTGGAACAGGAGCACATCGGCACCCTGACCAAAGCCTGCCAGCAGGATCTTGTCGCCGGGCTTGGCCTCTTCGAGGGCTGCGGCCAGCATCAACAGGGGATGGGCAGCGCCGCTATCGCCCACGACGGCTGAAAGACTGTCGCGGACCGCTTCAAGCTTGATGCCGCAAGATTTGGCAAGGCTTTCGGGTACGCCGCGCACCGCGATGGGGATGATGGCATGGTCAATATCGGCGCCGGTGACACCCAGCTTGGTTAGGGCCTCGATCAAGGCCCCGCCAAGGATCTTGGTGTGACCCTCGTCTCTGATCCAGCGGCTTTCCCAGCCATAGTCGAACTCGGCGCTCGTCGAGCGAAAATGGTCGACAAAATCGATGGTGACGCTGTGCGAGCCCAAAAAGGTGGCTGCAATCTCTCCCAGCCCTTGACCGGCTTGGCCAACAAGAATGGCGGCAGCGGCATCACCTTGGACCAGTTCGCCTTCAGAGGCGGGACGGGCCTTGCGCAGGTCCGCACCGACGACCAGTTGCGGGGCGGTGCCGTTGAGGGCTTGGATCAGGGCTGAGGTCCCAGCGCGCAAACTGCCGGTCTGGTCATTGGCCGTCAGGGTGCTTGCAAGGCACAAGGCCTCTTTGACCAGACCTGAATTGAGGCGGTCGGCGTAGGGCAGGGTGGTGGAGGCAAGGCTTATGCCTGCAATGGCGCTCCGATCCAGACCGGTCAGACAGTCGCGCGAGGCCTCGACGGCCATGGTCACCGTATCTTCGTCCCAGCAGGCTATGGCCCGCTCACCCTTGCTTTGGCCCTTTAGGTTCGGAGCGAACCAGGCATTGGCCGCATAGACGGCGGAACGTTGCAGGCGGCGCTGGGGAATATAGGCCCCAAAGGCGAGGATACCGGTGGCGTGGCTCATGGACGCGTGTCCATCAGGTTGCGGGCCACAACCATGCGGTGGACCTCGGAGGGTCCGTCATAGATGCGCATATTGCGAACCCGTCCGGCCAAAATGTGTAGGGGCATTTCTTTGGTCATGCCCATGGCCCCAAAACATTGCATGGCATTGTCGATAATGCCTTGCGCCATTTCGGTGGCATAGACCTTGAGCATGGAGATTTCGGTGCGCACATCCATCCCCTGATCTAGCTTCCAGGCGCAGTGATAGGCCATCAGGCGGCAGGCGTGGATCTTGGTTGCGCCATCGGCAACCCACCACTGGATGGTTTGGCGCTCAGAAAGACGGGCACCGAAGGTGCGGCGCTGCGGGGCGTATTCGCGCATCATATCGAGCGCGCGCTGGGCCCCGCCGATGCACCAGGCGGCCATTTCCATGCGGCGGGTGCCCAGACGGATCTGCATGGGACCAAAACCTTGGCCCTCAGCGCCGAGCAGCTTCCAGCCCGGAACGCGGCAATCTTCGAGCAACACCTCATAGGTCACTTCACCGGCCAGCATCGGGATGCGGCGCACAACCTTGAAGCCGGGATTGTCGGCGTCGACCAGAAAAGCAGTCATGCCGGCCTTGGCATTGCCCTCGGTATTGGTCGTGGCCATCAAGATGGTAAAGTCGGCCTCGGCCGCGCGCGTGATCCAGATCTTGCGGCCATTGATGATCCAGTCATCGCCGTCGCGCACAGCCTTGGTCTTCATGCCTGCTGGGTCTGCGCCCGCGCCGGGTTCAGAAATGCCGATGGCCGAGATGGTTTCACCGCGCGCGTAAGGTGCCAAATAGGCCTCGCGCTGCTGATCATTGACGGTTGCTGCCAACATCTGAAGGTTTGGCGAGTCCGGGGGCAGGGTATAGGTGGCAATTGTGCTGCCTAGGGCCTCATTGACGCCGACTAGCGCTACATAGGGCATACCCATGCCGCCTTCGCTTTCGGGGGCATCCAGACTCCAAAGGCCTAGATCCTTTGATACCTTGTCGAGCCGTACGCGTTCGGCAGGCGTTAAGGCCGCATCTTGGCCAGAGGCTTCACGGGCCAAAACGGCCCCCTCTAAGGGCATGAGCTCGTCCTTGACGAACTTTTGCACCAGGTCTTGGAGCATCCGATGCTCTTCAGCCAATTCAAAATGCATGTAACAGCTCCACCCGAATTTTAACTTTGAAGACGATCATAACGGCAGGTTCGAACTTGGCGAGGCCCTACGCTACGTCAGGGATACGATTTTCCCATCAGGTTGAACCTGAGCCATCCGACTTGCAAAACAAGAGGCCATAAGATTGTATTTGACCATAGGCTGACAGCAGCGATTACGCGTGGGTCATGCCCCTTCTGAAAGAGCCAGAACATGACCGACGAAACCACCATGCGTCCAGAAACCTTGGCCATTCACGCCGGTGCGGCTCCCGATCCCGTGACCAAGGCGCGGATCACGCCGATCTATCAGACGGCCTCCTTTGTCTTTGACGACAGCGAGCACGCGGCGGCCCTCTTTAACCTCGAGGCAGGCGGCAATATCTATACGCGCCTTGGCAATCCAACGACGAGTGTCCTTGAGGCGCGGGTTGCAGCCATGGAGGGCGGCATGGCCGCCCTTGCTGTGGCCAGCGGTCATGCGGCGCAGTTTCTAGTCTTTCACACCCTTATGGAGCCGGGCTGCAATCTGGTGGCCTCACGCAAACTCTATGGCGGCTCGATCAACCAGTTCTCGCAGAGCTTCAAAAAGATGGGCTGGGACGTCACCTTCGTCGATAGTGACGATGCGGCCGACTATGCCAAGGCCATCAATGATAAGACCCGCGCGGTCTTCATCGAGTCCATCGCCAATCCCGGCGGTGTCGTGACCGATATTGCCGCCATTGCCAAGGTTGCCCACGCAGCGGGCGTGCCGCTGGTGGTCGACAATACCCTTGCCAGTCCGTTCCTGTGTCAGCCGATCAAGCATGGGGCCGATATTGTCGTCCACTCCTTGACCAAGTTCCTCGGTGGCCATGGCAATTCGATGGGCGGCATCATTGTTGATAGCGGCAATTTCAACTGGGCGGCTTCTGATAAGTACGGCTATCTGTCTACGCCCAACCCCAGCTATCACGGCAAGGTCTTTACCGACGCCTTTGGCCCTGTAGCCTTCATTCTGGCCTGCCGCGCCCTTGGCCTGCGCGACCTCGGCCCGGCCATTTCACCCTTCAACGCCTTCATGATCTTGACCGGCATTGAGACCTTGCCGCTGCGTATGGAACGCCATTGTCAAAACACCCTGGCCGTCGCTCAGTGGCTCAAGGCCCATCCCAAGGTGGCTTGGGTGTCCTATGCCGGTCTGCCTGAGGATCGCTATTACGCTCTTGGTCAGACCTATGCGCCAAAGGGTGCAGGCGCGGTCTTCACCTTTGGCCTCAAGGGGGGCTATGAGGCCGGGATCAAGCTGGTCGGGGCGGTGAAGCTGTTCTCGCATCTGGCCAATATTGGTGACACGCGCAGCCTGATCATTCACCCGTCGTCAACGACCCATCGACAGCTCGATACCGCCGGTCAGATCTCAGCCGGAGCAGGCCCAGATGTGGTGCGCCTGTCGGTTGGCCTTGAGCATATTGACGACATTATTGCCGACCTTGATCAGGCCTTGGCGTCGCTTTAAGGGCGGTTAAGAGTTTTAACGACTGGTTTGAGCGGGTTTGCTAGGCGCGGCGGTGGGCATTTGTGCCGTCGCGACCCCAGCCTTATTGAGGTTGGTCTTGAGGTAGGTGAGGATTTCGGACTGTTGGTGCTCATCGATGGCCGCGCCAAAGCCAACCATTTGGCTGACAATGTTTGCCCAGTCTTCAGAGGTGCGGGTCTGTGCCGTGATCACCCCTTCGCTATGGCACTTTGTGCAGCTCTCAACCACGAGAGCCTTGCTCGGCCCGTCTGGTAGTCCGCCGTCTTGTGCCAACGCCGTTTGACTAGAGAGGGTGATCAGGGCGAGTGCGCCAAGGATTGGGGCCGCGAAGCGAAGGGCAGTGAACTTCATAGAGACCTCACAAGCCAAGCCACAGGCACTTGGCGACGATTACATCTTGGGAGCTATTTTTAGCCTCTTACTCAGCTTGGTATATTAGCAAAATCACCGTTGACCAATTGCTGATTTTTCTCGGCCCCTATCGGTTCGAAAAATGACGCATCGATCCGGATGGGGTTCATTGATCCCTAAGGCTTCGACGTGCAAGTGAGCCCAAAATTGGTTATGGAAACCCGCGATAGGGACCCGGCATAGACAGGGGTTGCAGTGTATTCTCGTCGATGGAGTTTCAAGTGAACGTTTCGAATATTCGGCCTGCCGCTCGCGCCCGCGTTCTTATAACGCCAAGGCTGTTAAGAGATCTCCACACCTATCTCGCGGTCTTTTTTGCACCGACCATCCTGTTTTATGCTCTCACCGGTTCGCTTCAAGTGTTCGGCCTGCATGAAAGTCGCGACAAGGGCTTTCAGCCTCCTGCATTTGTGGAGAAGCTGAGCCAGGTTCATATCCATATGCGCTATCAGCTGAAGCCCAGAAAGCCGGAGCCCGCCAAGGCGGCGATGACGCAAGCTCCTCAACGGGCTGAAGCCACGCCGGTTAAGGTCGTAGAGCAGGCAAAACCCAAAGCTAAGCGGGGACCTAGCTTAGCGACAAAGGCGTTTTTTGGGGCTGTGGGAGTCGGTCTGACCTTGGCATCACTGCTGGGTCTGTGGATTGGCCTTACCCAAGGGCGGCTGCGTAAGGTATCGGCAATACTGGCCGTGCTTGGCGCCATCTTGCCCATCGCGTTGGTGATTTTTTCCTAGGTCAAACGGCGCAGACGATTGCAGAGGCGGCCCCGAAGTGTCTTGTCGAGCCTTGCCTAGTCTGTTTGCCCGTGGGATTTTAGGCCGTCTTGATCTTTGCGAGACGCAAACTTTGCCCGAGTGCGTCTGGAGATTGCTATGTTTCGCCCTGTCCCTAACAGCCCGGTGTTGAAAGCCTTACCGACCCTGGTCGCCAGTCTTGCGATCGTGATGATGGCATCATCGGCGGTGGCGGCCAGCTCTAAGGATCGCGCCTTCCATGAACGGTCCGAGACAAGGCCAGCAGGTCTCAAGGGTGAAGTGGCGGCAGGGCGTCAGATCTTCGCGGCAAGGTGCAGCGCGTGCCATGGGGCAAATGCCGAGGGCGGTGTGGTCGCCCCAACGCTGAATGGCGTGTTTGGTGAGGCGGCAGCGCGAACTAAGTTCGCGCGTTATTCAAACGCTTTAAAGACATCAGGGCTGGTTTGGACTCCCGTCAATTTGGATGGGTTCTTGGCCGCTCCAAGCACGCTGGTGCCAGGTTCTACGATGATGACGGTTGTCTCTAGTCCGTCAGATCGGATGAACCTGATCGCCTATTTGGCCACCCTAAACGTCGAACCGAACTCAAAGCACCGCCATTAAGACCCTCGATAGCCTCCTCGCCCCGCCTCGGCTAATGCCCGGGATCAGAAGCAGAACGAGTAGACAGATTACGAGCTACAAAAAGCGGATAGGTTGACGCGCTAGCTACAGTTTGTGGCGCACTGAGGGGCAATGCCCTTGTCAGCATTATTATGGTGCCTATGGCCGCGTCCTGAGCCACTGTGCGAGGGCTGTTTGTCCAATCCCTTCGTATAAAGCCCCATGCCCAGTCCCTATCCCTCGGTAGACCGCATTTCCCAGTACGCAGCGATCGCAACGCTGACCCAGTCCTATGGCCGCACGGCGGTGATGGACGCCATTCGTGCCGTCTTGGCGAAGCATCGGGCCGATCGGGATGCCTTTGGCGAGCATCCTTTCGGTGAACCTCAGATTTGTGACGCTGTACGAAGCTGGTTGATGGAGCGCAGTACGCTATCCTTGCGCCGCCTGTTTAACCTCACCGGCACCGTCCTGCACACCAATCTTGGGCGTGCGCGTCTGTCTCAGGCCGCTATTGATCATGCGATTATGGCGATGGGCGAGGCCTGCAACCTCGAATTTGACCTTGAAACCGGCCAGCGCGGTGAACGCGATAGTCTGGTTGAAGCCTTGCTGACCGAGCTGACCGGCGCTGAAGCGGCAACTGTGGTCAATAATAATGCCGCGGCGGTTTTGCTGACCTTGGCCGGTGTAGCGCAAAAGCGCCAAGTCGTCGTCTCGCGCGGTGAATTGATCGAGATCGGCGGCTCTTTTCGCATTCCCGACGTGATGCGCAGCGCCAATGTGCGGCTTGTTGAGGTGGGTACCACTAACCGCACCCATAGGTCCGACTATGCCCAAGCAATCGGACCTTCGACGGCGGCCCTGATGAAGGTTCATGCCAGCAACTATGTCATCCAAGGCTTCACAGCGGCGGTCTCTGAAGCCGAGATGGCTGATGTGGCCCATGAGCATGGGCTGCCGCTGATCGTTGATTTGGGCGCGGGAAGCCTGATTGATCTGAGCGTCTATGGCCTGCCCAAAGAGCCCATTGTTGCCGATATTATTGCGGCCGGCGCTGATCTGGTGACCTTTAGTGGCGACAAGCTGTTGGGCGGTCCCCAGGCAGGGCTGATTGTGGGCAAAAAGGCGCTGATTGACCGGATCAATCGCCACCCGCTAAAGCGCGCCCTTCGGGTCTCGAAGCTGACCCTAGCGGCCCTTGAAGCAACCTTGATGGCCTATCGGTACCCAGAGCGCCTTACGCAGGACCTTCCGACCTTGCGCCTTTTGACCCGGCCCATAGCCGATATTGAGGTTATGGCGAAACGTGTTCAGCCCCATATGGCTCTGGCGCTTGGCCCAGACTGGCAGGTCACGATCCAGCCGGTTTTCAGCCAGGTCGGTAGCGGCTCGCTACCCATCGATGTGATCCCAAGCATGGCGCTGGTCTGTACCTACGCGCAGAAAAAATCAGGAAGTGCCTTGAAGGCTTTGACGGCAAGGTTACGGCAACTTTCGATCCCGATCATAGGCCGAGTGAGCGACAATAGCCTTGTTCTGGATCTTCGCTGCCTCGAAGACGAGGCTGATTTTTTGGCGCAGCTACAGTCGCTGGGCCTCAAGATATCTCGCTAAGCCCTTCGGGCCTTGAGCCAAGCGGCGCCGGATTTTGTGACCTGCATCAGGGCCGCGAAAGGCGACATCTGGATATTGGCCTTGCCCGTTCGCGCGATAGCATCCAGCTGAGCATAGTACCAATAGGTCACGGCAAAGCCTTCGATCGACCTCACCAAATTTAATCCACCGAGAAACTGCAGCATCGGAGGCAAGAGATGCAGTTTGGTTTCCCAACGGTCGAGCGTGTCCGCTCCGGCCAGCAATTTGGCTGGACCTGCCGTATCGACGCAAAGGGGGCGGCCAAGGCCGATAATGTCGGCGCCGCCCTGTTCGAGTGCCGCATTCATGGCCGCGCGGGTGCGAAAGCCGCCCGTAACCATCAGGGGCATGGTCAGGGATTGGCGCATGGTCTTGGCAAAATCGACGAAATAGGCCTCGCGCTTTGCCGTCGAGGCCTTTTGAACTGGCATATCGACCGGTTCCATTCCGGCCATATCCATCATGGCGGGCTGCTCATAGGAGCCTCCAGAAATCTCTAAGAGATCGACCCCTGCGGCCTGCAACCAACCGGCCACAATGATGCTGTCTTCAAAAGCAAATCCGCCCTTTTGGAAGTCTGCCGAATTGAGTTTGACCCCGATGGGAAAATCGCGGCCGACCCCTTGGCGAACACGCGCAATGACCTGCATCAGCATGCGTGCGCGGTTTTCAAGCGAGCCACCCCACTGATCGGTGCGGAGGTTGGCCCGAGGGCTCAGGAACTGAGACAGGAGATAGCCGTGAGCCGCATGGATCTGCACGCCGGTGAAACCTGTCTCGCGGGCCACTTCGGCGGCTACGCCAAAGCGCTCAATCAGGTCTAAAATTTCAGCTTCAGTCAGCGCCTCAGGAACGCCAAACTGCTTGCCGGGAAGGCCCAAGGCAACCGCTGAAGGGGCCTTAGGATGGGGGTTGACGGTGACCTGGGTCTGGCGGCCCGCATGGCTGATCTGCATCCATATGTGGCCTCCGCCGCGGGCACCGGCCTTGGCCATGGACGCTAGGCTGGCCAGCGCTGCTGGGTCTGGACGCCGATCTATAATGACATTTCCAGGCCGCTCGAGATGGTCGCCATCGATCTGGACGTTGCCTGTAATGAGCAAACCGCAGCCGCCATCGGCCCAAAGGCCATAGAGCCGGTCAAGTTCAGGTGTCGCGCGACCTTGAGGGTCCGCAAGGCCCTCTGTCATTGCACCCTTTGCTAGTCGATTGGGCAGGACGGTGCCGCACGGCAGGGCTAGAGGGTCACTGATGGATGGCATGGTCTGTTCCTTAATCTTCAACAATTCGGCTATCTTTTTGCGTTTCGGGTAAGCCCAGATAGACCAATAGCGATCCTAAGATCACCACAGTGACATAGGTAAAAAACCAGGTCTCATGGCCAGCCTGCTTGAAGGCCAAAGCGACAAATTCCGCCGTTCCGCCAAAGATAGCATTGGCCAATGAGTAGGGCAGGGACACGCCAAGCGCCCTGACCTCGGTTGGAAAGAGCTCAGCCTTTACGATGGCATTGACGGCGGAATAGAGGCTCACCACCAGAAGGGCGAAGGTCACTAAGATCAAGGCTGTTGCAACATCCTTGGTGTGAGACAGGGCTGCGAGCACGGGCCAAGTCATCGCCGCGCCAACGATGCCAAAGGTGATCAAGAGCGGTCGCCGTCCAATGCGGTCCGATAGTCCCCCGACAAGCGGCTGAGCCAGCATGAAGATCAACATCGCCCCGGCCGTAATCAGGCTGGCCTGATCCTTTGAAAAGCCTGACGTATTGGCGAGGAACTTTTGGATATAGGTCCCGAACGTATAGTAGCCGAGCGTACCGCCAGCGGTTAGTCCCATGACCATAAGGCTTTGACGCGGATGGGTGCGCACAAGGTCCCAGGTTGTGACCCGGACCTTCGATCTGGCCATAAAGGATGGTGTTTCCTTCATGTCTTGGCGCAACCAAAAGACAATAAGGGCCAGTGCGCCGCCGATGAAGAAGGGGATACGCCAGCCCCAAGCCTGCATGGTTTCGGGTGAGAGAACATGTCCAAGAACGAGGAACAGGGCCAAGGACAGAAGCTGGCCGCTCATCAAGGTGGCATAAAACACCCCTGACCAAAAACCGCGATCACGGCGACCGGCCATTTCAGACATGTAGGTGGCGCTAGTGCCATATTCGCCGCCCATACTGATCCCCTGCAAGATGCGGGCAAGGACCAAGACAATGGGGGCGGCAATGCCAATGGTTGCATATCCAGGGCACACGGCAATCGCCATTGAGCCAATGCACATGAGCCATACCGATGCGATCAAGGTGCCGCGCCGTCCGACCCGGTCGCCATAGAGCCCCATCAGCCAAGCCCCTAGGGGCCTAAAGAAGAACCCGACCGCATAGACGGCAGCCGAACTGAGCAACTGGGCTGTCTGATCGCCTGCGGGGAAAAACACCTTGGCGAAATAGAGCGCGAAGGCTGCGTAGCTGAACCAGTCAAAACATTCGACCATATTGCCAGCCGAGGCACGCAGGATGGAGCCGAGGCGCTGCCCCGGCCGTAGCTCATAGGTCATAGATAGGTCTTGGGTCATGTCTGACCCAAAATAGCAGCTTTTTGCGGCTAGTCGTCATCATCCTGCGGGCCTTGAACAAGGGCGCGGTAGCGATGGATGGGGGACGGCATGGGTGCGTCAGGACCCTTCACACTGCGCCAGATGATCTCATTCAAGCGGCCCATGGGCGCGCGATCGACTTCGGCAAAGTTCATCTTGGCGCTCTCTTCTGCGCCCCAAGCGGTCACAAGGTTCTTGGCATTGACGTCGACCAAGGGCGAGATTGCGGTGAATGGCGTCAGGTCTGGCTTGTCGGTGAAAGCGGCATAAAACGGGGTTGCAGCCGCATCGAACTGGCTCATCGGCGGCAGGCCAAGAAGCAGCTCAATCGAGCGAACCATAGAGCTGGTCGAATAGAGCGTGGAATCGACCTTGCCCAAACGGCTGTAGGGGCTGATGGCCAAAGCGACCGTGCGGCGCGCATCGACGTGATCGGCCCCGTCCTGGGCGTCATCCTCAACAACAAAGATCGCCGTCTGAGCCCAATATTTTGAATGGCTAACCCGGTCGATCAGCTGGGCGAGCGCCCAGTCATTATTGGCGACCATGGCCGTGGGCGTGAAAGCTCCGGGCGTAGCGCCTCTGGTATGGTCCTCGCCCATCGACATGACCGAGAAGTTGGGCAGACGCTTGGCCGGGTCAGCACTGTCAAAGGCCGCTTCGAACCCATCAAATTCGCGCAGGAAGACTTTGACATTGTCCGTGTCGCGCGCGCCAAACCCTAGATAATCGACGGCAACGTGGCCGATCAGGCCATCGACACCTGACGCCGCCTGCATGGTCGCGCCATCGCTAACCCGCGCGGCATATTCGCCGTAGCTGCGATAGGTGAGCCCCTTGGCGCGCGCCAGATCCCAAATATGACCCCCGGCTGGGACATAGGCCGGGGCACTGGCGACCTTGGAGTGGCTGCCATAGTTGGCGGGCCACATCTTTTCATTGAAGTCGGTCGCGTAGGCTGAGTTTGACCAGGAATGGCCATCGACGCTGACCTCGCCATCGGCGTAGAAATTGTCGAATGTGCCAAATTGCTTGGCAAGCGCATGGGCGTTAGGGGTGACCTTTTCGCCAAAGATGGTCAGGCGTGCGTCACCGTTGGTTCCGGGCAGATCACCAAGGACCTGATCATAGGTGCGGTTCTCGCGGATGATATAGATGACGTGCTTGATGGGTGATCCGGCCCCAACGCGGCTGGGTATCACCGAAGCTGTTTTTGATGGTCGGGCCGCAGAGAGCAGGCTGTCATTATAGGGCGAGTTGGCGAGGGTCTGTTTGGTATAGTCGGCAAGGCGCTTATCGAGATCTTTCAGCGATATCCGCTCAATGGTGCTGGTTTGAAGGGTCTTGATGGTCTCGCCTGGCGCATCTTTTAAGGTGGTCCCCGGACCATGGATGTCAGCATAGGCCGCTTGGCCCTTGGCCGCGCCAATATAGAGAGCGTCGCCCTTTTCAGCCAAGGTCAGGGCCGCCGGGTACCAGCCGGTCGGGATAAAGCCGAGCACATCGCTATGACCCGGCTTGGCAATATCGATGACAGCCACATCATTATTGTCGGCATTGGCCACATAGAGACGGCTGCGCGCAGGATCGATGGTCAGCGCATCTGGCGTTGAGCCCTCAGGCGAGAAGGGGTGCAGGGTCGTGGACAGGCGCTCAGACACGGTCAAGGTCTTGGTATCAATGACGTGGACACTGTTGTCGGCCGAGCAGGCGACAAACAGACGGCCATCGGCCGACAGGGCCATGTCATTGGGGTTGGCCCCGACCTGAAGGGTAGTGATCACTTGATTGGTCGCCGTATCGATGACGCTGACCGAGTGGCTAGACCAGTTGGAGACGAACAGGCGGGCCCCGTCAGCGGAGAAGACCAGCTCATAGGGACTGATCTCGACCGGAATGCGGGTCAGCAAGGCATGGCTGACCGCGTCAAATACGGCGACATAGGTCGGCTTGTCATCGACGCCCCGATTGGCCGCATAGACCAGCGGCTTGGACGGGTGATGCGCGACGCCGGACCACATGACCTTGTCGAGAGGCAAGGTCTCATCGAGCGTGCCGGTCGGCTGGGACGATAGGCGGCCATCCATGTAGTCAAAGAGGTAGATGGGCGCGGCAGAGGGCACCGGGGCACCGGCCGCATTGCCGCCAGAGACGTAAAGTGTCTTGCCATCGGGTGACCAGCCAAGGCCCAGCCAAGTGGACTTTAAGGCGATACGCTGAACGACTGCCTTGGTCGCTGGGTCGAGGACCGTCAGGCCATGGGCCTGATAGCCGGAATTGACGGCAATGACCGCCTTGCCATCCGGCGCGGTGACCATCTTCAAGATCAGATCGCCAGCGCTGGCTAGGGCCTTGCTGGCCGGAGTGATCCGCCAGCCATTGGGCAGATCAAAGCCGCCGGGGATGGCCTTTGGGTTTTGGGTAGTGGCAAGGCCGATGGTCCGAGGTGCCGCGTCTCTTGGCTGTGCTTGCAGGGGCGTGGTTGCCAATAACAACAGTCCGAGGCTGACGGGCGCGATCAGTCGGGCCTTCACGTACGTTCTTATCATCTTCAACCCCTGCCATTACAGGCGATGACGCCGTCATCGCCTTCCAAACTCCAATCGTAGCATTGGAACATGACAGATTGTCAGATCAAGCCGGATCTTTACCCGACAAGACCCCAGCCCTTAGTCCTTTGTCGCGCTGACGATCCAAACGGCGGCAGGCATAAGAACGCCCTGCTGTGTTTGGTACGCAGACACCGCGGCTCTTACGGCCTCTTGGACAACTGGCTTCAGGTCTGGCTGTTCTCTTAGGATCGATGCGAGAGGACCAACCTTGAAGGTCAAAGCGACGGTCTGATCAAGCGGTGAGCCGCCAATGGCCATGTCAAAGGGCTGGATGCTGATCCTTGTAAACCCGGCTAGCGTGAGAATGGATTGAACCCGGTCGGCATCGGCAAAGGCAAAAGGACCGGGCGCGTTAGGATCTGACGGCGTTGAAGCTGGAAGAAACGGCCGAGCCGCCTCCATCGGCAATCTCATCCATAAATTATCTTGAAAGGGACGCCAGCAGACAAAGGTGAGGCGACCATGAGGTTTTAGCGCGCGGTGCATATTCTTAAAGGCCGCGACAGGGTCACTGAAAAACATGACCCCAAAGCGCGAAAAGACGGCGTCATAGACACTTTCACCAAGCTTTACGGTTTGTGCGTCACATTCTAGAAAGGTTGGATGGACCGCGCCTTCCAACACAGGCCGCGCCCGAGCCACGTCTAGCATCGGAGCGGAAATGTCCACGCCGGTCACGGCCCCGGTCGGTCCGACGCACTCGGCAAGTTTTAAGCTCGTCTGTCCACAACCACAGCCAACATCCAAGATTTGCTCGCCAACCGAAGGGTTTAGAACCTTGATACCCTTAAGGCCCAAAGGTTCGATCTGGCGATCAAGCTGGTCTTGATGTTGCACCCAGGTTTGACCAGCCGTCCTGTTCCAATATTCGATCTGCGCCGCATTTGCGGTTTGGCCTTCGAGGTCTGACACTTTTTGGCTCCTGAAACCCTTTCCAGAACCATTGCGTGGCGCCGGGTCAAACACAAGATTGATTGATCGCGCCCATCGTTCGACAGGATCTACCCATAGGGTCTATGAACCCTTTCTAAGTGTGCAGGGCACCGCAGGATGATGGCCAAAATCAATGGATGAAACTCAAGCCGCGGCCCAACTAGACAGCTTTCAAACCCGAGGCGTAGCGGTCGTCTTTGGGGCCAGCGGCGGAATAGGTAGTGCGCTTTACAGGGCACTGTTGGACGCAGGCCGGTTCGACCATGTGGTGGCCTTTAGTCGAAGCTCGATCCCACCCATCGACCTCTTAGATGAGGCCAGCCTTGAGCGGGCTGCGACCTTCGTCGCCAGCAAGGGCGAAATCCGGCTTGTTATTGACGCGACTGGCTTCCTACACGACGAAAATCAGGGTCCAGAAAAGAGCCTGCAACAGATCGATGCGGCCAAGATGGCACGAGCTTTCGCTCTCAATGCCATCGGTCCGGCCCTGATCATGAAACATGTATTGCCCCTGATGCCGCGAACCGGAAAATCCGTCTTTGCCACCCTCTCGGCAAGGGTGGCCAGCATTGGCGATAACCGTTTGGGGGGATGGTATTCCTATCGCGCTTCGAAGGCAGCGCTCAATCAACTGGTCAGGACCGCGGCTGTGGAATTGAAGCGGCGCTCGCCAGACGCCATCTGCGTTGCCCTTCATCCTGGAACTGTTGCCACTGGCCTTTCCGCGCCCTTTAGCAAGGACGGGTTAGAGATTCAGACCGCCGAGGGCTCTGCGGCGCGGCTTCTTGATGTAATCGATGGGTTGAACCCGACTCAAACCGGCGGGTTCTTCGATCATCTCGGTGTCACCATCGCGTGGTGAGACCCTAGAGGTCCAGTGCCATCTGCCTTGGGCGCTGAAGGCCGACCCCGGTGTCTAAAAAAGCTGTCGCCTCACGGGTGATCTGGGCTCTGCGATCATCGCTCATCTTGGCCAGGGTCCGGTAGGGCATACCCATTCGCGGATTGGTCGCTAGCCTTGTCTGATTTTCGATCAAAAAATGCCAATAGAGCAGGTTAAAGGGGCAGGCCGAGGGACCACTCTTTTCTTTCACATCATAGGCACAGCCGCTGCAGTAATCGGACATGCGGGAGATATAGGCACCGGATGCTGCATAGGGCTTAGAGGCCAACATTCCGCCATCGGCAAACAGAACCATGCCGTGGGTATTGGGCAGTTCCACCCACTCGAAAGCGTCGATATAGACGGCCAAATACCATTGCTCGACGGCGCGCGGTTCAAGGCCTGCCAGTAGCGCGAAGTTTCCGGTGATCATCAGCCTTTGGATATGATGGGCATAGGCATGTTGGCGGGTGTCGCTGATCACCTGGGCCATACAGTTCATCTGCGTGTCGCCGGTCCAGAAGAAGTCGGGCAGGGGGCGATTGGCTTCCAACGCATTGGTCGCCTGATAGGCGGGCATATGGTGCCAATAGATTCCGCGGATATATTCGCGCCACCCCAAGATCTGGCGGATAAAGCCTTCCACCGCATTGAGCGGGGCATGGCCTGCATAAAAGGCCTGCTGGGCGCGAGCGCAGACTTCGCGGGGGGTTAGCAGCCCGCAATTGAGATAGGGCGAAATGATCGCGTGATAGACGAAGGGCTCGCCGGTCTTCATGGCGTCTTGATAGTCGCCATAGCCCACCAGACAGACCGTCATAAAATGATCGAGCGCCTCAAGGGCATCTTTACGGGTGACGGCCCAGCCAAACGGCTCCAAGTCGCCGAAATGATCGGCGTGACGGCGCGCGACCAGAGCCATCACGTCGCGGGTTATCTCGTCCGGCTCAAAGCGCAATCGCGAGGGGAGGGGGTGGTTTGCGGGCAGAGACTTGCGATTTTCCTTATCATAGTTCCATTCGCCGCCTTCGGGCTGATCGCCCTGCATCAGCAGGCCCGTCTCGCGGCGCATTTCGCGGTAGAAGAATTCCATCCGATAGGATTTTCGGTCCTCGGCCCACTTTGCAAACCGCTGGCGAGAGCAGAAGAACCGATCATCATCGCGAACCTCAAGCGGAACCCCAAGCTGGGTGGCCCAACCTCGCATCATATCTGCGACCCGCCATTCTCCGGGCTCGGTGGCGATGACGCGATCAGGCTGATGCAAGGCGATGGCGCGGGCCAGCTCTCCGCTAAAGGATCCGCTATTGGCCGGATCGTCGAGGGCAACATAGTGAACCTGAAAGCCCTCTTGCCGAAGGGTTTCGGCAAAGTGACGCATGGCCGAAAGGATCAGGACAATCTTTTGTTTATGATGGGGGACATAGCAGGTCTCTTGCTCGACCTCGGCCATAAAGATGATGTCACGGGCCCGGTCGATCCCCTCAAGGGCGCTTAAGCCTGCGGTCAACTGGTCGCCAAGTACCAGACATAGGCTTTTCATAAGGGGTCCATAGCTCTGGGCAGACGTGTCTTTATCGACCTATCTGTTACGATAGTGCGAGCCGTTTGGTTCATCAGGCCTGGAGAAACATCGTGCCGAAGATGCGCAAGAAAAGTGATCTGCCCACCAAAATCTGCGCGAAATGTTCTCGGCCGTTCGCTTGGCGCAAGAAATGGGAAAAGGTCTGGGACGAGGTCCGATATTGCTCAGACCGCTGCCGTGATGGCCGCTGACTGCGGCTCAGGCCCGCCCAATTTGAACCCTATGACCTATTGTCCGGTATAGTGGCCGACCCGAAGTTCAGCGCGTGCGGCTTCGAGCTTGGATTGGAATTCTGGATTTTTGACGAGGGTCGCTACGAGCGCGGCGGCGAGGGCCTGACTGGCGGCGGTGTCGCTTGGATAGTGTGAGCCGCAAACCTGACGGCTATAGGCATAGTCCGCGCCGCGGCTCATAAAGGCTTGGGCCTTTTCAGGGATGAGCAGCGCATAGGTCATGGCGATGGCATAGCCGCGCGTTGAATGACCGCTGGGATAAGAGGTCAATGGCGCATCGTTTGGATCACAGGTCGGAATGGTCGGGTCTACGGCCCAAGGGCGTTTGCGGGCAAACAGGGACTTTGCAGCAGCCGCTGCTAGGCCGGCGTCGACATTGACGTCCTCTAGTAGTTCAGCGGTCATAGGCACTTTTGCAACGTCAAAACCCGCAGCGACCGTGGCATTGAAGGCTGAGGCATCTTCGTGGCCATCATCCCACTGGGCCTGGGCCAACCGCTCGGGGGTCCGCGCGGCAATGATACGATGCAATTCGGCAAGATCGGCCAAGGCCATGGCTGAACCGTCCACCGGAGGGGGCGGCAATAGACGTTTGGGGTCTATGTCAGGGGCCACAAGGTACTTCAGCACCTTTTTGGGTTTGGCGGGTACCAAAGGGGCGGACGGCTTACTGGCAACCTGCGCCGACGCTGTTGAGGTTAAGACCGGCGCCGCAAGGCTTATGGCGGCTATAAGAGTGGTGCTGACCAACAGGCGGCGGATCATGGGATGCTCCGAAAGTGATGGATCGACCTAATGGTCAAAGCCTTAACGTGGCCAGCAACGAAAGTCTGGCTCGGCGCTGTTCACGCCGAGCCCTTTGACGTTTGGTTTAGAACACGGCTTTCAGCGTAACCTGATAGCTGCGGCCGGTCTGATAGGTAAAGATGTTGGCTGCGCCGCCCTGAGCGAGGGTTTGAGCGGGCAGGTTGGTACCCGCGACAAGGGCAGAGCCCTTGAACGAGGTCACATCTTGGTGGTCTTGCAGGTTCAGCAGTTGAGCCTGGATGCTGTAACGGCCAAGGCTATAGGTGGCGCTCAGATCAGCCTGATCAAAGGCGTGGATCTTGCCGCTCGGACCGGTCGCACCCGAGGCACCATTGGCAAACTGAGGACCAATGATCTTTTCGTTCAAGGTCGCGATCAAGCTGTCATCCGAGGTGAAGAGGCCATTCTTTTGATAACGCACACCAGCTGCACCGGTCCAGAACGGCGTCTTGGGAAGCTGATGGCCGTTATAACCGGCATTATAGGGGTCATTCTTACCTTCAGCGCTGTTGACCGAGAGGTTACCAAAGGTGCTTAGGCCCTTGGCCCAGACATAGGTGATCTGTCCTTCAACGCCCTTGTAGGTCGCACCGCCGAGGTTGGTCTGGTAGGTTTCATTGGTCGCGACATCGGTCACAGACTGAATCTTGTTCTTGAA
>Ga0214919_10001610_pt1 | contig 36602 bp, 33 predicted proteins | sample LL1503_MetaG_FD_177994 | JGI IMG/M metagenome (GOLD analysis project Ga0214919, IMG submission 177994) | Freshwater microbial communities from Lake Lanier, Atlanta, Georgia, United States - LL-1503 | ecosystem: Environmental > Aquatic > Freshwater > Lake | place: USA: Georgia | collected...
GGGGTTACTGGGACACAAGGATATCAAGGCAATACTGGGGTTACTGGGACACAAGGATATCAAGGCAATACTGGGGTTACTGGGACACAAGGATATCAAGGCAATACTGGACGCACTGGGGCACAAGGATATCAAGGCAATACTGGGGTTACTGGATCACAAGGTGCGGCTGGCACCAGTGTAATACTTAATACAAGTGTGCAATCTGGTACTGACTATTATTTGACAGGTTCTGGATCACAGTCGGGTCAAGTAGCGTCGCTATTTATATCATCCACTAGTAATAAAATATTTTTTGACAGCACTGGTAAAATAACCGCATTCTCTTTCAACGCCACATCAGATAAACGTTTAAAATCAGGTGTTTATGATTTAAATGGCGTAAAATATATTGATAAAGATGCTTCAAAAGAGTTTGTTTATAGTTTATTAGGTTCAACATTGCCGCTTCTAACAAAAGAGCCAATTAATGACTATGCATTAAGTCAATATAGCGTAGACAATCTGAAGCCAAAAATTTATACAATGAATGGCGAGCCTCAAATTGGTTTCTTAGCGGACGATTTTATTGGTACCAATTTAGAATTTTTAGTTAACATTCCAAAAAACGAAGATTCTATGAAATCCTTGAATTATATTGGACTAATTGGATTGCTAACACACGAGATACAGAGTATAAAAAAACAAGTGGCTTATTTGATGGAGAAGGATTCTTTAAAAAAATAAAAAAAGGAAAAAGGAAATAAAATTGAAATATAAATTAGTATTTAAAGATTAATTATTAACAACTTAAATACAACTCTATTAATAAATTAAATAACTATACAATGAAAAATGTATTAGCATCTAACTTTCCAAATGAACGCGATAAAAATATAAAATTCTTCAGTCACGGTCACCGATATGAGATCCAAACTGATTTAAAGAAGCGTTACACTTCTGTCACCACCTTTGTGCATCAACAATTTCCCAAATTTGACGCCGATGCCATTATCGCCAAGATTTTCAGTAGTAAGGCTTGGGGTCCAGATCACAAGTATTGGGGTCAAACTGCGGAAGAAATCAAGGCTTCCTGGACCACTTCTGGTGCCGCTGCCGCTGGTTCGGGAACAAACTTGCACGAACAAATTGAGATCTTTATGAATGATCCGCGATTTACTTTCGTTTACACACACAACGAATTGTTGCAAGAATACGAAATTGCTCAACAATTAAATTCAGATCCAGTATCTCCTGAATGGGAGTTCTTCATTCAATTTGTCAGAGATCATCCGCATTTGAAGCCATATCGCACAGAATGGATGATTTATCATGAGGACGCAAAGATTGCCGGTTCAATTGATATGGTTTACGAGAATCCGGACGGTACTCTGGCGATTTACGATTGGAAGCGCTGCAAAGAGATTACAAAGGTCAATGGCTGGAATGAGACGGCAACAAATCCTTTAATCAGTCACTTACCGGCAACCAATTTCTGGCAGTATTCATTACAACTAAATACATATAGGAGGATTTTGGAGGAGAAATATGGGAAAAAAGTGACAAAATTGTGCCTTGTGCGCTTGCATCCTGACCATCCAGATGCCACTTATGAACTCCTAGAGGTACCATTATTGGACAAAGAATTGGATGATTTGTTTACAGAGAAGATAAACAAAATGAAATAAACAAGATATATAAAAAATTAGAAAATTTAGAAAAAGAAAAAAGAATTATACTTGTGTTTTGATTTAAAGTTTATTCAATATACTATATTATATTGAATAAATAATGCAATTATTAGATAATATTAACGCGTTTCCATATATAACCAGTTTTTTTTTCATTTATGTTATTTTTAAATACACTACTTTTTATGATTTTATAAAGAGAGAAGCGATTGAATATCACGAAAGATCTGAAGCCTATGTTCAACATATTATGGGATCAATGCCATATTTGGGGTTTGAAGACACAGATTCTGAAACGAAATCTGATTTATTTGGAGAGGAATTAAAGGAAGAAGATATAATACCAGCAGTAGAAGTCAAATACGAAGACAAATATTTAGACAAATATGCCTCATTTCCAAATAATTATCCATTTACTGAATACGAATTGCTTGCAGAAGCAACAGAATATAAAAATAATAAACAAACTTGGGAACTTAAATTAAAGACTGATATTGCGGATTTACGCTATGAGTTGGCTGAATTGGAACCTATTTTTAATGCCGGTCTTGTTAGCATAACAGATGAAGTTATTCAAAAGATGATTTGTTATTTTAATATTGAGGATTCTTATGCGGATGAACCTGGTGAATATGACATAGATGAATTGTTCAATGATTTGAAGACAACTAGAAACGAATTAACGGTCAAGTTAGATGAATTATTGAAATGTGAAACACCTGATTTTACCACGTTGGCAAGAGAACAGATTGTCAATCAACGCCTGGATAAATATGTGAATAATTATATTTTAGAGCAGACGCCGCTTGGGAATGTTTATATGAGATACAATAATAGTAAGAAATCGTTTGAATATTTCAGTAACAATACGATTCCTTATCGTTATTTAGAAACAATTGGCCGCAAATATGTCATGACTTTTTGGTGTAAACCATTGTTTGTTGATTTAGCGGCGGAATTGAAGCGAGTGGATGAAAAGAAGATTCTAGAGGAATTAAAAGAAAAGGAAAATAATAAAACCCAAGATACTCTGGTAAAGATTGTACCTAAAAAAGTAAATAATAAACCATCCTTTAGCAGCAAGCAACATATGATGACTAGTAATAATAGTTCAAAATCAAATGCAAATGCGTCTAATACAAATGGAAATGGTAATACATCTAATAATGCTACTAAAAGCGCTACAATTCTAAAAGAGCATGCAAATAGATACACTTGGGAAGGCAGATTATCTAATCTGGAACTTTTAAAGAAGCCACCTAAGAAGTTAGAATCATTATCTTTTGCGGAATTTAAATTGTTACAACAACAACAAAAGATGAAATAAGATAATAAATAAATAAAATTTGTATAATATAACAAAAGGAATTATATGTTGGCAGCAGTACCATTTTTAACATCATCAATAGCAGCATTAGAATCCGCAAAACTACAATTAGAAGTGGTAAATCCTTTAATAACCAAAGTTGCAACCGAAGTAAATGATATTTCTGAATTAGTAAAACCCCCATTAAAAAAGCTAGGTGAAGCAGTTTCAGAAGCAAGAGAAACTGTAGATAGTTTATATGGACCATTAACATTGAAAGAAGAAAATAATGCATTAAATAATCAAATAGATGATGTTGTAGAAACAAAAATTATTGACAATATAAAAAGAGATGTAGAAAATGCTAAAAACCCTGAAGATATAGAAAAGGTTGTAGAAAATGGTAAATTAGAAATACAAAAATTGCAAGAAATGCAAAACCAAAGAGGTGGTCAAAGAATGCAAACCGGTGGTAAAAAAATATTAGCCAGAACAAACAAAAGCATTGCTCAGTTTTTGAATTCTAAGGTAACATTTCAAAGTATTTTGAAACGAATGACAAGCAAATATAAGAGGGTAAATGGAGTTAAAAAAAAGACAAAACGCCAGTACAAAAGATAGTATTTTATTTATTTTTTAATTGTTTATTTTTTCTCTTTTAGCCAATCACAGAACCCATTGCTTTTTATTAAATTGAACGAGGTTCCCAAGTGGTCTTTTGCAATTTTATACGCTTTTCTTTCAATTGGATTCAGTTGAGACAAATATTCGCAAATATTTGCACGTAATTGCGGATCATATTTTGCAAATAATGAGGCATCTTCTTGAAATAATGTATTAGAATCCATTTATCGTTTCTCGTTTACAACTATGTATATTATATTAAATACATTGATTTAATATCATATTTATTAAATCAATTTTTTGTATTTTTGTTTATTTTATTCTGGCTTTTTTCCCATTTTGTATAAATAACAAATATACGAATAAATGCTTTGAAAAATATTTGATTTTTCAATATAAGGTATATCATTCTTATCACAATAATCACGAACAATATGTTTTATTTGTCGCAATGAACTATGAGGAATATTTGGAAATAAATGATGTTCAATTTGTATGTCTAATGAAAAACAGATAAATCTTGTTATAATGTCATTTGTCCTGTAATTCATACTGCTTGAAACTTGATTATACAAAAAGTCATTTTTATTTTTATTTTCTATATTGTTTTGGATGCACTCGTGCTGTATATGTGACACTTGTGCGATAAAAGCAAATAAGAGTCCGGATAATGAATACCAAAAAAGTGTTTTGAATAATCCTATTGTAAAAATTAAAATGGGAAAACATATCCAATTTTTAGTTCCTTTTCGCTTTATACTAGTAAAAAAACCTTTGTGTAAACATGAAAGTTGAAAAATAAATAAACTATAAACACTTTGAAAATTATTATACCAATGATGTTTTTGTTTATTTGAATGTCTTATAATTTCACCTGGAAGGGAAAAATCAAAATCATAATCCGTATTTGTGAAACAATGATGTGAAAAATTGTGAATATATTTCCAATTGCTTTCAACCATTACTGGATAAGAACATATAGTCAAATAGTTATTTATTGTTTGATTTTTGAATCCAGTGTAATGCGATGCTTCGTGAAATATTAAATTACATATTCCAGTATTCATAGCCGCTAACAAAACCATCCACCAATAAGACAAATCTGTTGGATTCAATAAACAATGAATCCATAATCCCAGATACATAGACAGCATAAATGCATTGTATGCTTTTTCTTTATTAGACCAATACAGAGGTATTTTCTTTTCGTGAATTTCATTGTAAACCATCTTTTTCAATTCACAGTATTTATCATATGTGTAATTTGTATCATATTTTATAGTTATATCATCTGTTCCAGGAACCTCGTATTTAGGTAGTATCTCTAAAATATTTTTCGGATTTTTATGATAAGAATAAATCATGGGAGTAATATTTGTATCTGGTTTCAAATTGTTAAACATATCTATTCCTCCAGGATGAATATTCACAAAATCAGTTAAATCATATAATTTATCGTGGATTTTATAACAATATTTTGGATTTGGTTGAAGGGTCATCTTATTAATATAATAAACAAAATATTTTATTGTATATACTATTATGATTTATTTTCTTTAAATTGTTTCATTTTCTTGTTTCTTTTATTCTGGTTTTTCTTTTTTCTAAAAAAATTGAAAAACTTTATTTGTATAAGTTTCTTGTATCTGTTTTCTATAAATAATAAATCAACCAATGAATACTAATAATACTAATAATACTAATAAAAAGGTAAAGGCAAAAGAAGCAAAGGAAGTACCAGAATACGTATTTGAAAAATATGTCTGCACTAAAGAAACCGCTCTACTAACAGTAGAAACCTATGGCGTCGCGATCATTCCATCACTATTATCCGACGAAGAATGCGATCAAATGGTTGACGGAATGTGGAACACACTAGAAGACATAACTCAACTATTTGAAGTGCCTATGAATCGTGAGAAACCCGAGACTTGGGTTCAAATTCGCAAGTTGTTTCCGCTACATTCTATGTTGATCCAGCATTGGACCATAGGGCACGCACAATTCATATGGAACTTGCGTCAGAATCCGAAGTGTGCCGCCGTATTTGCGCAAATATGGGGTTGTTCGCAAGAAGATTTGCTGGTAAGTTTTGATGCCGCTTCATTCCATATGCCGCCCGAGACAACGAAAGTCGGTTGGCACAATAGCACATGGCATCACTCGGATCAAAGTTTTGTTACAAATGGCTTCAAATGTGTGCAAAGTTGGGTCACTGGCTTAGATGTAAATGAAGGCGACGCGACACTAGAATTCTACGAAGGCAGTAATTGGTTTCATTCTGAATTTGGCAAAGTATTTGGAATAACAGATAAAAGTAATTGGTTTAAATTGAGTGATGAACCGATGAAAAACTTCTATCTGGAACGCGGCTGCACTATTAAGCGAATAAAATGTCCCAAAGGATCTATTGTTTTGTGGGATAGCAGGACAATTCATTGCGGAGTAGAGGCGGAAAGAGGCAGAGCAATACCAAATTTCCGCTGCGTTGCTTATTTGTGCTATATGCCGAGAAGTTTGGCGACAAAAAAGAATCTGGAAAAGAAGATCAAGGCGTTTGAAGAGATGCGAATGACGTCTCATTGGCCGTGTGAGGTGAAATTGTTTGCGAAGACGCCGAGGACATATGGAATGCCTGTTTCAAATATTGTATCTTTAGAGCGGCCGGAAATATATGCACTGGGTCGGCGACTTGTTGGCTACGCAGAATAGAAAAAAGTAAATATATTATATGTTGTAATTTGTCTTTAAGTATTAAAATATGAATAATATATAATTTTAAAAATAAAATAAAAGAAAAATTGAATTAATAATAAAATAATATATCTTTTTTATTCAAATTATACAACTCAATTCAAATATAAAATGCCTACTAATTCAAAAATAACTTACTCAGAATATTATAAAAATCGTTTTCAAAATCATGATAAACGCTTCAAAGAAATTATAAATAAAATCCCCAAAAAGGTTTCTATTTATAGAAAAAAGAGAGACTATAACGAGGCTTTTTCAGAAAAATAAAAATATATAAAAATAAATAATAAATAATAAATAATAAATAATAAATAAATTATATTGGATTTAAAACTATTAATTCATTTAAAAATTGTTGTTCTTCTTTTGTTAGACGAATGGTCTTAATTATTTTTCGTATAGAATCATAACTATCTTGCTCTGTTTCAAACTGCACTATGTATTCCATTTCCCATAATTCAATGATAGAACAAATGGTTTCATAAATTTCTTTATTTTTTACGTCAAATGCTTTAACCTTATCTATCTTTTTTACAATACTTTCTCCTTTTTGTTTTCTCTCTTTATGTTGATTCATAATAGTCTCAAATTGTTTTTGTTCTTCTTCTGCAAATAATAACTCGGAATCTTTAAGTGATTGCTGTAACACTTCTTCAAAAGCGGCGTCATTATTAAAGTTTTGTCTTATAAAGTTTGTATTAAAACGTGGAACTAATATTTCTCTAATTGGTGCATCTGGTGGTCTAATATTGTCATCATATTCATCGCCATTATCATTATAATTCATTTTAATTTGTTTGTTTTATATTTTGTTTTATATTGACAAATTATCTTTAGATCTTTTCTTTATTGGTTTTTAGTATTATTTCATACTATTTACATCCAATGTGTTCTATTTTTTTTTGAAATAGCAATATAGGAACAACCATATTCTATTTTATCTATTGAAGATTCAAAAACATTGTTTGTTTTTTTCTGAATTTTAAAAGGATCTATACAATTATCTTTTATTCCTTGGTGTGAATCATAACGCCATTGATTTAAAAATTGAGTGTATTCAAAAAAATATTGCAAATGATTTTTATATTGGGGATCTATATATCCTTCTGCTTTATAACATATAGTATCTTCAACAATATATAAACCATCATCATTTAATAGTGGAAACAGTAATTCAAATGACTTTATCACATCCCGATTGATATGCGAACCATCATCTAATATTATATCAAATGAACCATATTTTTGAGTTATTTGTTTTATAAAATCAGAATTTGTAGCATCCCCTATTTCTATAAATATATTATTACTAATATCTTCATAAGATTTACATCTACCATCAATATCTAAACCTAAAATACATGTTGATTTTTTAAATCCTTCTCTAAAGGCTTTTATGCTTCCTCCATTGAAAACACCAATTTCTAAATATTTAATCGGTTTATCTCTAAAATTATTTAACAATACATTATATTGTCTTGTATAATTATGAAAATAAGTATTTTTATCAGTGTCATATTTATTATAAATAGTATCAAGTGATTCCATATTAAATACTCACTAGTAAAATATGTTTATTTAAACGTAAAATCATTTATTAGATTAAAAAAATTGAATTAAATAAGTATTACACAGATAATATTATTCAGAATACAAAGGAAACAAAATAACTAATTTTTAAAAGATGGAAACTATTATCAATAACAATATTAACATTGATATCAATATCAATGTTAAAAATAAAAATGTTGAAGAAGATTTAGAATTAGATCTAGAAGCCGCCATTTTCCGATTCAAATTTACTGAAGAATTTATGGAAGAACTTTATAAATTTTCCAAAATTCACCAATACGATCACCGAAAAGACTTCAAAGATGCATGGAACGTATGGATTGAAGACAATGCAGACATTATTCAAACTGAAGATGAAAGACTTTTGCGACTAGGTTATGAAGGAGAGACAGTTGACAAGATGTTTAAAAGCGCCAGATACTATTTCCGCAAGAAAAATCCCATTAAACAGGAACCTAAAAAGAGAAGACAATATATCAATGTGCCGCACGATTTACTTGCTGCCATGGATTCCCATGTTGTTAAGCACTTGGGCAAAAATGATTATCAACCAAAAACCGGTTTTCACTGCTTTTGCATGGAAAATGATATTGTTTTGAAACAAACTGTATCCAAGATTGTAGAACAAGGCATTAAGGATCCCCGAGTTATCCAAGACAAACTGAAGAAGACATACAAAAACCGTTATTTCCTTTTGACTAATAAGAAATAAACTATGATAAAAGACAGATTTAAAAACAAAAGAATAAGACAAAGATAAAGATAAAGATAAAGAAAAGGGAACAAAAGAATAAGTAAATAAAGAATTTAAATATTATTTATATTAGTCATAATAACAGACTATTATGAATACTTATTTTTTTTATGATTTAAAGACTGAGAATAATAATATAATTTCTTCTTATCCAGGAAAAAGAAAGAATAGATTTACACATCATATTGTCTCTCTTACTCCTCGTTTAGAGAATGAAATTTACATAGTAGATCAAATAAAATATTTAATTCCTTACTATGATGAACATTTCTATATCTTTAATACGATAGAGAGACTGAAAATCGCTTCCATTAACGAAGAAATGGAGCACATTGAGTCAGCCAAAGAGATAGCAGTAGATTCTGATTTACTGCAAACATATGATTACAGAAAATTGATATATGCGGATTCCTATTTAAAGAACAACTCTACAACAAGTTACAAAAAATACATAATGAATTTGATTGATTTTTACCGGGCAGCAATAAATTCAATTACTAAATTGTTTTCAGAATGCATTGTTCATAACAATATAAGTTTAGATACTGTTATTGTTGATGAAGAGGAGGAAACATTATTACTTTCTAATTTTATCTTTGCAATAGAGATAAGGAGAGAAAAGTTATTACAGTTTTGCAGCGATAAAACCAATATTAGCAGTAGATTACCAGTGGAGTTTCATTTGCTACATTTTCAAATTGCGAATGATTGCTCCTTATCTCAAGACAATATTGAAACAGTTGTTTCCAATTATTTGGCTACAAATAATACAGTAAATTTAAATTTACAATTATATTCTTATTTTAGCAAATATGTCAATAAATCTACGGATGAAATTATGACTTATATGATCAAATATGCAGACACATGGGATAATTATGCATTAAGTTCGGTCTTTTTAAGTATTATAAGATCTGTAAAGAAAGATAACCAATTCATAACTGAGTTTATGAAGTTGTTAGAAATAAATATGAGTTTAGATCCGTCTAAACGTGGTTCTCTAGATAATGCATTGCATCAATTTAATGAACTAGTTTTTAAAACAAATTTTAAAAATATTGTTTAGCGTCTCTTCTTGGAACCGCGTCTGGACCCACGTCTGGATCCTCTGCGCTTCTTAGAACCGCGTCTAGATTGGCGTCTGGATCTGCGACGGCGACCGCCATCTATTTCATTCATATTTTCATATCCATTTGGATATGCGGTTCCAGTTTCGGTTCTATAAACACCGGATTCTATATCGGATCCTATATCGGATCCTATATCGGATCCATCAACTGTGGTTCCAATTCCTCCAGACATCCACTTCTCCCCCTTATCCTTACGCACCTTTGCGCGCATCATCGCGTCTCTGTATGGAAGTTTCTCTTCTCTAGCCACCTTCTTCACGAACTTGACCCACGCCGTTAGACTCTTATTTCCGTGTCTCTTCTTTCGGTATGTCTTGTTGTGCTTCTTTCCTCCGATTATTAGGGTTTCTTTTCCTACTGGTGCTACTTGTTCTTGTCCTAATTCTTGTGGGTTTAATTGGTGTGGCATGTTATATATAACCTTTAGATAATTTTTAAAATTTTATATAATTTTATATAAAACTTTTAGTTTTCCAATCTACAATACAAAAGTATTTGAAAAATATAAAAATTGAAATTAAATTTATTATATAAATGCAAAGTATTGTACCCTAAATTAAAATCAGTTTATAAAACTACTATTGCTACTATATTAAAACAACAACAATTAATAACAATTTATAAAATGAATAGTAACAAAGATAACGTGTTAACTATTCCTTTACCTGGTTCCAAATTAGTATTAACCCGTTATCTCTACGTAAAAGACGAGGTTCAAACAGCGCTTCTCATTAGTTTACTAAATAAAAGTGACGATGCCTTGTTCTGGGCTTACGAACTATTTCACAGTGGATTCCAAATTGAATTACTAAAATCGCTGTGGAAAATCTATTACGAATTCTTTGCTACACTTAATCCTTCCTTTGAAATCTATCTAAATAAAAAACAAACAATTTATCTTTCAGATTTGAGTAAAAGAGAGAAAATCATTGCGTCCATTGTCAACAATCTATTAATACGCGATTTCAATACTGACGTCTTTATGATGCGAAAAATCTGCGAAATGTTTGAGAAAGATGACGATGAAACCGACGAATTGAAATGCAAGGCATACGAAATATTGTCTACTAAAGATCCCGATGTTCCTTTTGAAAAACTGCTGTCAAAGTTGCTTGTAAAACGCGATAGCAACATTGTAAAACACGATTCTAAGAAAAGAAAAACAAAAAATTTCTACGTGCAAGTTGACCCTGTTTTAGTGCAACAATATAGAACATTGGAATCAGTAAAACCAGCGTACACTGTTTTAAAAGAAGCATGCAAATGCGCTGTTGACAGTGAACATTTTCTTAGTCTCTTTAAATTAGAAAGACCAACAAATATAAGAGAGAAATATAGCGATAAGTGGCTTTACCACGCTTCATTCTCTCCTATTTGGTTTGATAGAATCAAAGAACACAGAGGTTATGTGGATTACGTCAAGAATATGGTCAAATTTGTAGACGAAGATTTTGAGGAAGCATTTTATGCGGCATACGGTTACGAACCAGATGAGCAGTCAACCATTGTAAAAGACCGTGCTGTTCCAATAATAGAAAAGCGAAACACATGGTCAACATTCTATCACAAATTCAAAAATGATAACTTAATTGAAGTTTCAGAGGAAGAACTAGTATACTTTTAAGAAAAGTATAGCAAAATTTCCATCTTTTAAAAAAAGATGGAGGCAAAAGAATATATTCAAATTATAAAAAAAAATATAAAAATATAAAAACAAAAATAAATACAGGAAAACTCCTATTTTTTATTGCAATACAATCTTTAATCAATTCGTGGTTTTGCCTCCATCTTTTTTTAAAAGATGGAAAAAGTAGAAAAAATTGAAATTTACTTAAATCTAAAGCAACATATTATTATCTATTAAGCAAAACAACATATTCTAAAATGGTTAGAAATACATTCGGTGGCAAAGGTGCGAAATCAATGGCTGCAAAGAGTTCTTCTAGTGCAGCAAATAATAAATTAAGGTTATCTACTGATAAAAGTGAAGTATATGCAATTGCAACGAAAATGTTAGGCAATTGTACTTGCAATTGTGTCGGGCTTGACGGTGTCAAACGCTTGGCTCATATTCGCGGAAAATTCTCAGGCAAAGGTAAACGTGATAATACGATTAACTTAGGTACATGGATTTTAGTCGGTGATTATCAGTGGACTGCCAGCAGCGAGGCTCTGCTTAAAAAAGGGAAAGAAAAGTTACAAGAATGTGATATTTTAGAGGTCTATTCCGATAGAGACAAACAGAGACTTAAAGATTCAATTTCCGAAAATTGGGACATATTGGAAGAAAATGATCCGACAAAGATAGAAAGTACAAATAAAAGGTCAGATACGAGTAATATCGTGTTTCAGAGTGAAAAGGAGTCAGAAATTGACAGACTTACTGCAGAGATCAACTCAACAGAAACAGTTAAAATCAGTTTGGATTTTGATACAAAGGCTGCAACTGACACCCTTTCGTTGGATGACGTATTTGATATTTAATGTAGTTCTTAGTTAATTATTTGTTAAAAATTTTATAAAAAAATAAAAAAAGAATTGTTTTTTATTTTTGTCCTTTAGTTTTTTAGTTTTTTAGTTTTTTATTTAAAAATAAGTTTTTGAATTTTATTCAATGAATAAAATATTGGCATCCTCCCTACAAATAAAATGTTAGATTAATATTAATATTTAAAATAAAGTTACCTATTTATTTTGATCTTCTTTTTCTTTTTTTAATTTTATGCAGCCTTCTGTAAATATTTATAATATCATCACTTTTAATAATAAGTGGGTTTTCTATTGTTAAACTCCGGATTTAAAAATATTTTGCTGTTAGAAGGCTCTAATTCTTTCTTTACTTCTTCACCCATTTATATATAGAGTTTTCTCTTTAAATGGTTTTAATATATCATTTATATCATTTTTTTCAAATATTATAATAAAAAAAATGATATAAAGATTATTTGATATAATAATGTATAAATATAATTAAACTTTAATAAACAAATAATACAATGAGTTATTTCAAATCCCGAACATCAGAAACCAGTAACATAAACAATACAAATACAAACAATTTCAGAAATGCATTTATTTCTGCAACCAAACCAACAATAACAGATTTTGATCTAAGTAAAGAAGCATTTCCAGATTTACTTGGCTCTAAAACAAATAATCAAAATAAAACAACTGTATTAAATTATACAAATGTGGCATCAAAACTGGATTCAAATATTGAATCAAATAAAAATGTTGTTAAAAAGACGGAAGAAGTTGTTCCTCCTGGCTGGGTGCACTATACAATAAATAAAAATACCGGAAAAACTACTGTTTCTCACGGTAAAAAGAGCAATTACGATTTAGTCAAAGAAAAACGAATGTTAATTGAATCTGATCCCTATTTTGCCTGGATGATGACTCTTAAGGAATTGTCTTCTAATTGGAACAAATATAAGGTTACATATGATAAAATACACGGACAAGGTGCATACGAAGAGATGTATTATTCTGAACCTATCTATCCCTGGTTAGATACAACATTTAATTCCGATGAAGACTCGGAAAACGAACATTTTAATGATTATAATTATCATTACGATTCATCTTATTCTAATTAAGTTTAAAACACTAATGTATTATATCTTAAAAATATAATACACTATAAATGAGTTTCTATAATACTAATAATGATTTAAATAATAAAAATGACATAAATAATAAAAATGATTTAAATAATTATGATGATATTAACGACTTAGATACATCTTGGTTGCAAGAGTTTGACAAAATAGAAAATGAATATAAGAACTATTATTGCGAACCATTAGAATTCATCAATCTAAATTGTATTTATTTAAATGATAAAAATGAAATTACTTATCTTCACGAAGAAAAAGTCATATTTAAATCACTTGGAGTCTTATCAAGAGAAGAAATAATTGGATTAATCAAGAGAAATTCCTTTTTTAATGATGCAAAATATTCTCTATTATCTATTTTAGTGTTTAACATTAATATTGAACCTGTAAATTTAAAAACTTTTCTCAGATCCAATAAGAAAACTATCGGTTCCGTATTTTTAAAATCGGTTAAAAATATTGATTCTATCACATTTGACAAATCTATTTCCATGTTTCACGATATTAATAACCTATGTCTAATCTTTTATGAAAAAGAACATGATATTAATAAAAAGCATTCTGTAACCAAAAGGATACTCATTAATTCTAGTTCTTTGAAGACTAATAATAAGACAAAAACTAAAAGAAACCAATATAAAGACAAAATGATATAATAAATATATACATATCAATATTAAAATCAAATATGGCAGCACTAGTAAAAGCAATGGATAATTTTACACCCTCTCAAATCGGAGAGAACGGTCATAGCGAATACACGTGGTCTAACAATACACGGGAGCAAATTATTCAACTCAGTTTCCAGTTGACACGCACATCTTCAACTGCAGTTGTTGATTCGCTTGCACAAAAAGTTGACTCTATTTTGTCCACCTTAAAAACAGATTATCAAAGCCGGAGAATTCCCAAAGAGGTTTACATTGAATACATGTCCATTATGTTTAAACTTATCGGACAGACACGAGACCTTGTGGACGGCAAAGGTGAATATACATTGGCTTATATGATGCTTGGAATATGGAACAAGCATTTTCCTCAGTTAGCGAGATTCGCTTTCAGATTATTTGTTCAAGGATCTATAAATTCAGATTTAAATTCAGATTCAATTGAACATCCATATGGATCCTGGAAGGATGTCAAACATTTGATCAAGTATTTACAGTTAACCGGAATAAATGATACTGTCTCATTAGAAACCTACGCGATTGAATTATTGAATAACCAACTCAAAATGGATGAGACTGCAGATGTACCATCTTTGGCTGCCAAGTGGGTTCCCCGAGAAAAATCCAAGCACAGCAGCCTCTTCACTCGGCTTGCAAAGAACTATTATTCACATTATTTGTCTACTGCGCTTACCGAGTCATCTATTAAAAGAGCGATTTTAAAGGCAAAAATGGATTATCGCAAACTCATCTCTTCCTTGAACAAGAAGTTAGATACAGTTCAGATCAAGCAGTGCGCGAACACATGGGCAGATATTGATCCCACAAGGCAAACTTCAATTACCTTGCACAAGCAGAAGAAGGCATTTCTTAACTTGACCAAGAAGGGTGAGCAACGTTCTCTATTAGATGATCGTGTTTTGTGCGCAGAGAAGTTCACTGAATTCGCAGCAAAAGCCGCGCGTGGCGAAGTAGAAGTCAAGGGCAAACGTGTCGGTCTCAATGATTTCACTAAAAATGCTATTGATCTAATCCATAGTCAAAAGCAGACTTCCAGTGAAGCGCAACTCCTTAATGCTCAGTGGACTAATAATTCGCTGCAAACCGGTGCACTTGGCAAGATGATTGCAATGGTAGATGTTTCTGGATCTATGGTTGGCGATCCTCTTCATGCCGCAATTGCACTAGGAATCCGCATCGCTGAGAAGTCAATGTTAGGCAAGCGTGTTCTAACTTTCAGCGCTAGCCCAAACTGGGTTAATTTGGAGTCCAAAGATAATTTCATTTCTATGGTGGAAGTTTTGGAGATGGCTGACTGGGGAATGAATACGAATTTTAATGCCGCTTTGGACCTTATTTTGAACGCAATTGTACAGCAAGCGTTACCTGCGGAAGACGTGGAAGATATGGTTTTAACCATTTTATCGGATATGCAGATGGATGCAGCGGATAATTCATCTAAATCTTTAATGGATAGCATCGCCTCAAAATACGCCGAGGCTGGAATCAGAGTATGTGGAAAGCCTTACAAGCCACCTCATATTTTGTTCTGGAATTTGAGTTCCACAACGGGGTTTCCAACTCTGTCAACGCAACAGAATGCGTCTATGATGTCAGGATTTAGCCCAGCATTACTCAATTTGTTTTGCGAACAAGGCATTGATGCCCTACAATCATGTAGTCCTTGGTCTCTTTTCTTGAAGAGTTTAGAAAATCCAAGATACAACGTCTTAGGAGACCGTTTAAGAGAGGAATTTGAATAAATATTTTATAAAATAGTAAATTGTTATTTTGTCTAGAAAATATATTATAAAAACATGGTATAAAAATTATTTATACCATGTTTAAATTTGAAATGCTTATTATTTTGAAACAATAATATATATAAAATTGAATTAATATTTCGGTTTAAAAACATCGTATCATATATAATCATCAATCAGTGCAACAACTAATTATTTAATATTAATACAATGTTTCACCTAGCATCCACTCGTTTTAATAATACAACACTTGCTGAAAACATGGCTTACAGAGAGAAGGTAAAAGACTCTGTTTATTATGGGTCATTAATCAAAGTTCATAAGAAAATTTCTGTCGGCGCATTTATGTTCGTATTTGAAATGAACAATGACACAAATCAAATTGAAGGCATCAGTCTTGTTCGTAATACACTGGTTTTGGATAAAAAACACAGAATATATTCCAATGATGATTATAACAGATACACTTATAAGGGAATTCATTGGCTCAGTCGCAAACAAATTATGGAACTAGACTCTGGATTAATAGAGACATTTGATCGAATTCTATTTAAAGGTAAAACACATATGAAACGCGCTTGTGGAATCACCGTTTTAAATGAGAAACTAATGACTACTTGGGATATGGATCTCAATGTAGAGAAGGAAAAGGTGCGACGTATATTTCTACAGAAAGATTTATCGGATATACAAGAAACAGACTTTTCAGATGTAAAAGAAACAGAAATAAAAAGTATTTAAGAATACCTTATCTAATATAATATATACTCTTCTATTATATATTATATATTATATGAGCACAATTGATTACAATGTTGATAACTATACCATATCTGAATTATTCGCTATTTTAGGACTAGAATTTGAGTTTGACATCGCTGAAGATGAACTTTCTCAATCATATATTGATGAAATTACTAGCAGTGTTATTGATGCATCCAATCGTTATCAATCACAATTCTCATCACAACCCCAATTATCTCTTTTTTTTCGCAATATCCAGTCTAAAGTGTTACGATATACTGATACATTAGAAACAGAATTAAAGAATGATCAACCAAATGATAATCCTGAATTTAAAGATCAAACAGATGCATGGTTTTCCAATCAATATTTGCCCCAAAATGACGACGTTCAAAAGGATAAAATAACTGATAGAACTCAAAAGGTCAACTTATATGATAATATACATTTTCCTATGAAACAAGAGCAACTTGGTATCAATAGTACATTTGATGTTCCTGTTTCTCAAGATGTACTGAATCCCAATTTAAAAAATGTTATCAATCGCTTTATTACTTTGGATAGCCGGAATCGTGGTGAATCCTATTCGGCGACAGATTATACGACTGATTTGTCTGAACATGTTACTAATGTACTAAGTTTACGATTATATGCGGTTTCTATTCCTTATACTTGGTATACGATTGATTACCAATTTGGAAACACATGTTTTTGGGTGTCAAATAAAGGCAATAATTTCAAAATTTCTATAGAACCAGGTAATTTTGCTCCAAATGCTCTTTGTACTGCAATAAATGCAGCATTTATTGCTGCAGGGTTTACAAACGCTGTAAATCCAGATCCGCCAATTGCGACATATACTTCTAGTTCAAGTAAAATCACACTAAAATTAAATGGTTGGATAGATCCTGACGGATATCCGATTACAACGATAAATAATACAGCGACATTTGACGCTACTATAAATCCTTACATTCAATTTTATGATTACAATGGTGTGTTTAACTGCTTTGAAGATCAAGGTTGCAACTCATCCGCATCTATTGAAACAACACTTGGATGGTTAATGGGATATCGTGTACCGGTCATCGCATTATTTACTACAGGAAATAAGGCTACCGTACCTATTGATCTTTTGGGTCCAAAATATTTCACCATTGTTTTAGACGATTATAATCAAAATAACATCAATACCAGACCCATAACAAATGTAATCACAAGTAATTCAATACGAATTCCAGAGTATTTTAATACATCGCAGCCATATTTTTGTGAACCACCGAATCCACCTCTATCTGTAACTGCACTAGGCAATTTAACAAATGTTTCCGAAGTGGGTTCTCTTGATTTCAAATTTTCAACCATGCAAGTTTTACCTTCTGCGCCAAGAACACTTACCAATGCACAAATGTACACTATTAATGAAATTATTAAAAATAAAAACAGAAGCGGATCAAATAAGTCAAAGGCTCCAACACCAGCCAAATCCGACACTTTTGCAACCGTTTACATCAAATATCCAATTACAAACGCAAGCAGTCTCGTTGAATTTAGTGGTCAATTACAGGACAACAAACGCATCTATTTCGGCCCAGTGGATATTGATCGGTTACGCATTCGCCTAGTAGATGATCGCGGTTATATCGTGAATCTAAATGGCGCGGATTGGAGTTGCTCTATTATTTGTGAGACATTGTATCAGTATTAGGGGCGCCTTTTCTTTGCTTTTGCTTTTAATAACAAAAGCAAAGGGTCGCCGACAAATAATATACAATATAAATATATATTATGTATTCATCCTTTACAGATTTTTTCTATTTTATAAATTTATTTAAATATTCAGGTATATATGCTCCTATAATATTGCACATCTTTTCTCTCGTTCTTCTGAAAAATAAAGTGAATTATTTATCCTTTTATATTGTTGGCACTATTTTTAACGTTATTCTCAATATCATTTTAAAACTGATTTTTAAAGAACCCAGACCTAAAAAGAATGCACGAATAATGGAAATAGCGATTGAAAATAATTACGACTTTGATTTTGACAAGTATGGGATGCCCTCTGGACATGCTCAACAATGTGCCTTTAGTTTGATATTTATTACTTTAGTTTTAAATAATCCATTTTTTTCTAGTATTTATTTAGGTGTCACACTGCTTACTTTTTTACAAAGATATATTTATTTAGATCATTCTATTTTACAATTAATAGTTGGTTTCTGTATTGGAATCGGAATTGGATATTTATTTTATACTATTTGCCGCAAATATATACAAGGAAATATAAAAATGCGTCCGGATGATTTTGCTCCTAGGTAAGTTTATATATTTTATTTTGACTTATTTTATTGTGTTTATTATTATTGTCTTTATTATTATTGTCTTTGTAAATGTATTAAATACTATATTTATTAATGTGTAAATATAGTATATTATGTCAGGAACATCTGGATGCAGAGGATGGACAAATCCGGCTACAAGTAGCACAAATCCTGTTATTACTTCATTATCTTCTACTTCAAGTATTTCAGGTTCTACAACCATAGTTGCTATTATTGGTTCCGGTTTTACCATTTATTCACAAGTTCATTTTGGTACATATACACCAGATTCGTGGTTTATTAACTCTGGACAGATCAATTTTTATGTACCGATTGGTGCAAATCCTGCTACTTATTCAATACAAATTTTTAATAATCCTACAAAATCTTCTAATATTGTCAATTACATAGTAGATAATTCTATTGGTTTTTGGAATAGTACAGGTAATTCTATTTCAAATAGTAATACAGGTGGGATTAATATAACTGGGACTACTAATATAACTGGGACTACTAATATAACTGGGGCTACTAATATAACTGGAAATTTAACTGTAACCGGATTCGTTTCTGCTAATAATTATTTAACAACAAGCGATTACCGTATCAAAGATATTATTGAACCTTTAAACTCCTCTTATACGGTAGATAATTTGAAACCAATTAAGTATTTGAATAAACTGAATGGAAAAACAGAAATTGGTCTTATTGCACACGAACTTCAAAGTGATTTTCATTGTCTTGTTACCGGTGAAAAAGATGGAGCAGAATTGCAGACAGTAAACTACTTAGGATTGATTGGTATCCTTATTCAGGAAATACAAGAATTAAAGGCTGAGGTTAGAAATCTTAAGAAATAATAATATACTATTTATTTTTGATTTGTTTGAATTTCTTTATCGTTGATTGATCAATTTGTTGTAATTGTTTTTTATCTACCTTTACTTACATCTGTCCTTGTTCTTGTCTTTGCTATTGCCTTTGTCTTTGCCTTTGCCTTTGCATCTGCCTCTGCCTTTGCCATTGCATCTGCCTGTGCCTTTGCTCTTGCCTTTGCCATTGCTTCTGCCTCTTTTACCCTTGATTCTTTCATTTTTAATATTTTAATTTCATTTTCTCTTTGGTTATATTTTTGTGTCGGTTCAAAAATAATAGTACTTGGTATTGCTTGTTGACTTGTAGATGACGCAATTTTTTTATAATTTGTAAGAGATACTTTTTTCGCTGTGGTTGTTACAGGTGTTGTTGTTACAGGTGTTGTTAGTGGGTTTGTTAGAGGTGGGTTTTTAATCATTGATGCATGAAAATCTAATCTTTTAATAGATTTATTAAAATCATCTAAATCAGTATCTTTTCCATTTATAATTTCTTTTATCCTTTCTAACATTTTTTTTGCTTTATCATTTTGTGGATTTTCAAGCATTTTATCAACCCTTTCAATCATGTTTTTTTTATTATATGGTTGATCTGTTGGTAAATTTATTATTTTACGAATTAGACCCTCAATAGATTTCTGTTTATCTTCTATTAGTTTTTGTCTTTCAGTCATTTTTATTTCATTTGCTAATGTAGTTGCAGACTTTTTTGAATATTCCTGCTTTTTAGTTATTATTTCCTTTCTATCTTTAACGTCTTGTAATATATCTTGATTATTGCTTATTGTTTTGCTTTGATGTGTAAGGTTATCTAATTCTCTGATTGCTATATTTAAATCATATTCATTTCTAAATTTTATCTTTCTTAATTCTTCTTCAACTACATCCTTGTATTTATTATCATCATATTTTTCATTTGTTATCCCAAGTTCAGCATTCACGTGTCTTAAGTTATGTTCTAACTTGGCAATTTCCTTCATTTTTCTTTCTTGTTTTTCTATTGTTTCTTCTTGTATTTGGTTTAATAACATTGGATTTTTTGCTGTTTCAGAATAAAAGGATTTTGACTCTGTTTTTGATTCTTGTTTTGATAATCCATTTAATAATCCCTGTATTGTTTGAGTTAATGATGTTAGTTTTGTTGGAGTCTCATGGGATGGTATTGGTAAACTACTGGAATTAATTACATTTGTTAGTTCATCTAATTCATTGTGTATAGAAGAAGAAAATAAATTAGTATATTTTGGTTCTGTTTTGGATTCTTTTAATCCAGGTTTTAACCATTTACTTATTTCATTTAATTTATTTTTTATTTTATTAAATGTAACCCGGTTTGGTGGTGTAGTGTTTAAAAGTTCGGTTTTTATTGATTGTAGTGATTCTTGTGATTCTTGTGATTCTTGTGATCCTTGTGATTCTTGTGACCCTTGTGACCCTTGTGACCCTTGTGACCCTTGTGACCCTTGTGACCCTACTGAAATTGATGATAATGATCTTTGTGAACCTTGGTTTGTTCCAAGTGATGAAATGGATTGAGCATCTGAGTTTTCTTCTGCTGATTCAGTCAAAGGTTCATCTTCTGCAACAAAATTAGGGTTCTTTTCTTCGGTTACCTTTCTCTTTATTTCTTCTTCCAGTATTTGTTGTCTAACCTTAAGTAATTCAATCTCCTGCTGTTTGACCGTTGCCTTTTTCTCTCTTTCCTTTGCATCTGAAATTATTGAATATAATTGTATTATATCATTCTGAATTTGGTCTATTCTATTATCTAATTTAGAAACAAACTCTCCCTTATTTTTAATATCTTTCAAATAATTTGTATAAAGTTCTAATGCAATATTTAAACTGAGTCCATTTATTTTCTGTTTATATATTTGATAATTTTCTTTACTTGAATAATCATTAATAAATGCTTCAATATCAGCACGTTGTGTATGTAAAAATGTTAAATCTTTTATTAAATTGGTAAGTTGAATTTGTTTTGTAGTATATTTTAAGTCTGCATCTAATTTGTCTTTAACTTCTTTACTGTAATTTGATAATCTCTCTTTAATTGTTGAGTCTAATGTATCAATATGTTTTTTATTTAAAATATCATCCATAATGGAATCAAATTCTTCTAGACATACTTTTATGTTTCCCAAGTATGTTTTCTTAGTTGACTCATAATATGTTAATGATGGATCTCTCCAAAAAACATCATCTTCTTTGATTAAATTAGTATACATTTCAATGGATAAATTTAGTTTTGTTAATATATTTCCTAGATTTTTAAATGAATTCCAATTACCAAATTTTTTCTTAAATTTTGTAAATCTTGCTTGCATTTCTCCAGTTTTTTTTAATACTTCCGTTTCTAAGTTTATGTTTTCTGGTTTAAAATCTATTTTAGTCTTTCTTTTTCTGAATTCTTTAAATTTTTGCAATGACTGTTTCCAATTTTGGTTTGCAATTCCTTTCGCTAGTTCAACTGATATCATTTTATCCATTTCATCTTCTCGTTGTTTTTGATTTTCTTCTGCTTCTTTTTGTTGTCTTTCTTGTTCCTTCTGTCTTTCCTTTTCTTGGTTTATCCACAATTCAAATTCTTTATCTTGTTCTGTAAAAATGGTTTGCAATACATTTGATATTTCTGTAACTTCTAATTGTAAAATAATCAGGTTTTGTTTAATTAACCCTTCTATTATTGTTTTACAATCTGTTTTTTCTTCAGAACCAGTTTCAAACATAACTTGTTTGCACATTTTTGATAAAACATTTGCCTCTTGTAAAACTTGGTTAATATTACCATTATTATCCCTCAATGGTTTAACAAATGTTTCTGAAAAATAATCACCCACCTTTTTTATAAATTGGCGGTCTTCATCTAACTTAATAATATCTTTCCCCTTTAATTCTCCCTTTTCAGTTATTATAGCATTTTCCCACATTTGTTTGTATTTGTTTTTGTATTCATTTATTACAGGAATAACATTTTTATATTCTTCTAACCATTTATTAGAAATTAATCTTTTTAACTCAGCATTACGTTCATTTTGTTCATCTTTTAAACTTGAATAAGCATTTTTTTTTGTATCCCTTAATAGATTTAAACCGCCTTTTTGATGTTTTATTGTATTTTTATTTTTATTTTTATAAATATAACTATACTTTTTTGGCGGTCTGGTATTATTATTATTGCGTTTAGAATGATTATGATTGTGTTTATGTTTATTTTTATTATTGCGTTTTTTTGTTTTGTTCATATATATTAGTGTGAAATAGTTATATATGAGCAACGTTAAATTTAATTTTAAATACAAAAAAAGTATTTACTTACTTATCTTTTTATTTTTTACTGTATTTGTTCTTTTATTTGGGTTATATCTATTTATTATTAATAAAAATAAGTTTGCCTTGTTTGAAGCATTTAATAACAAAAATAATAAAAATAACAATATTATCTTAATAGGCGACAGTATTCTAAATAACTCGGTTTATGTATTTGAAAATGAATCTGTTCCCGACTTAATTAAGAACAAAATGCAGCCGGAACAACTTTTTTACAATTTTGCTAAAGACGGCGCGACTATTCAAGATTGCATTACCCATTTGGAGAATATACCTGAAGATAAAATGTCTGCTATAAATGCATTGAAGACCGATACTTCTATATTTGTAAGTGCTGGTGGAAATGATATCTTGAACAGTCGCAACAGCGAATCCACTATTAATGCCTTATTTGAAAAATACATTAAACTCATTACAGCGATTAAAAAGACATTTCCTTTAAAAAATATTGTTGTCTTGAATTTATATTATCCTTTGAAACCCTCTTTTAAAATGTTTTACCCCTTTATTAAACAATGGAATGAATTACTAGAAGCCAATCAGGAGAAAAACAGTTATCAAGTGCTAAAAATAGACAGTATAATCGTAGACTCCGATGATATTATATATGATGTGGAGCCGTCATTTAAAGGTGGGAAGAAAATCGCGGCTTCTATTGTTTAAATACGATAATAAATCAACATCTGATATGCGCTAAGAAAATTCCACTCTACAAGTCTCCCTTCTGCATCTTTAGAACCTTCAAAACGCCAACTATAATTTGTATTTATTCTGTTTTTCCACTCCATATTAACCAGTCTATGAAAACTCATACCATCATATGCCATCTCCTTTTTCTCACACGTTAGCAACGACGAAAAATGGTTTCCATCTTTGTCTCTAATAACGGCGCTATCCAATTGGTATTTTGCATTCCCTAATTTGAATTTAGTAGGTTTATTTGTGGTTGTTTTTGATTCCGCGTCAAAAAATTCTAATACAATTATGTGCGGGTATTTATTTGTATTGTTAGTATTTATATTAAGTTTTTCATTTAACATTTTGTTCCAGTCTTTAGTTGCGCTAGATAGAAAGTACATATCAATTGTTTGATCATTGAGATAATACATAATACTACCATAGTATCTAATTGGGTTGCCGGCTTGTTTTGTTGGCGTCATATACGGTAATGTGTCTTTATACTCCTTCGGTATTGCTTTGTAAATGGACTCAATGATTGCATTAGTATCCATATTGTATGCATATTCGTTTCCTGTTAAGCACGCTTCAATTGCATAATTAAGCAGTGCGAATCCATTTTTAAGGGTTTGTGGTATTGGTACCTTCTTGGCATTGGTCCCTTCAATCATCAAACTTCGGAAAAAATGGAAGAATTTACGTCCCTTGTTACTGACAAAGAGAGAAACAAACATAGTATTGAACCAACAATTGCTTAATGATTGTTTTGGTGTAATTATTTTATCTGTGTTAACATGTTTATTAGCGGCCATGTTTTTGAGTAAAAATGATATTGCTATAGGATCTGAATAGGCATAGCATTTGTTTCCGACATTTATTTTTAACGGTTCCTTTAAATTAAACGCCTTTTTGCTATTACAATCAAGTAAATCATCTCTTGACATGGATTTTATTGTGACTAATTCACGGTTAATAGAAGGGGAATATGATTTTGTTGCTGTTATGGATACCGATAATGCATCTTTTATTTTCTGACTTATTGCGTCAATTTCCTTGGGCGTATTATTTGGTAACATTTTTATTAACCCTTTTGCTATTACAGACTTTCTTGTTTTTTTATTTTTATTTCTGGTTTTTATTTTATTTGTTTTTTTGTTCATTGTTTTTGTATTCCTTGGTTTTGATTTTATTGTTTTTGTCATTATATATATCGTGTTATTTTTTTGTATATATTGTTTATTGTTTTACAATAATAGTTATTTTTTTTGTAAAAAATAAAGTACAAACATATAGTATAATATGGCTAGTCTTACTTTATACCTCGGTGATGTTGCTACAGTGACTGGAACAAATATGAATATTATTACTGGCACTAAATTAAATATTGTGGATGCCCCAACAAGTTCTCAAAATGCCGCAAATATGGGCTATGTTGACTTGAAGGTTAAAGAAGTGCAGGATGCGTTGAATTTGGTTACCGCTAGTGCTGAACTTTCATTTGATACTCTTTTGGAATTAAAAAATCTTGCTGATAGTGTTCGTTCCAGTGGAGTAAGTGATATGACTTCTGAAATTGCTTCAAGAGTTTCTGCGGATGCTTCTCTTACTACCCGTCTTTCTACTGAGGAGTCGGTTGCCCGTGCTGCCGAATTGAGTCTTACCAGCCGTGTTTCTACAGAGGAATCGGTTGCCCGTGCTGCCGAATTGAGTCTTACCAGCCGTGTTTCTACAGAGGAGTCGGTTGCCCGTGCTGCCGAATTGAGTCTTACCAGCCGTGTTTCTACAGAGGAATCGGTTGCCCGTGCTGCCGAATTGAGTCTTACCAGCCGTGTTTCTACAGAGGAGTCGGTTGCCCGTGCTGCCGAATTGAGTCTTACCAGCCGTGTTTCTACAGAGGAGTCGGTTGCCCGTGCTGCCGAATTGAGTCTTACCAGCCGTGTTTCTACAGAGGAGTCGGTTGCCCGTGCTGCCGAATCTACACTTACAACTCGTCTTTCTACAGAGGAGGTTGCACGCGATGCTGCTGACGACAGACTTGAGACACTCGCACTCAGATCATCTACCATGATGTTGTACGTTCCTACCGTTTATCAAGATTCTTCTACATTGCCTGTTCCTCTTGAGCAGTGCAATTACACAATTAACACCAATGCTGCCAACTGTGATGGCTGGCGCATGAGAAACTCTGTTGACGGCAATAAGTTCAATTTCTATGTTCCCGCTACCGGACTAAAGGTTGGTGATGTTAAGGCCATGTATTTGGAAACTTGTACACCATCAGTTGTCTCTATGCCTTTTCTAACTATGTACACAGTAAAGAAGGGTACCGCAGGAGAACAATCTTGGTACAGAAGCAAGGCCACATACATTCGCAATGATAGTGATGTGCTTGTTGCTGGCTCTAAGTACAACATGGTTGCCAACTTGAAAAACATCTCCCATGTTTCTTCTTCTAACTATTTCCAGCAACACAACATGATTTTGGATGACTATTCAAGCAGAGGAATTGATATCATGGGAGATAATGATGATATCTTGTTTTTTGCCATCAGTTCTGATAGTTCTGCTGCTGTCGGAAATGTGGAGTGCATTATTAACAAATTTAAGATTCAATTGGTGTCTGGTATTCACGAGTTCGTGTTTAGCAACCAACACGTGTTTGCTGACTACATGAAGCGCAAGAATGCTCAATTGTGGAATGCTCTATATGGTACATCTGCTTCTGATGATCCATTTATTAATGATTACCAAATCCCCACGCCTGCCAGATTTGCATAAACAAATTCATAGTTCTTGCAAGATTTTAGACTTTAAAAATTAAAAAAGAAAAAAGAAAATATTATTATATTGAATAAATAATTATAAAATACTTGTAATTTAATATAATAATATATACTATGGGCGCATCTATCTTACCCGTAACCGTATGCAATGGAAAAATATATTTCCTATTTGGAAAAGAACGAGAATTTGACGAAAATCCGGGTTGGAGTGATTTCGGCGGTGGAACTGATAAAAATGAGTCATTTTTAGAGACGGCAATACGCGAAGGCGGTGAAGAACTTACTGGGTTTCTTGGTTCTTCGGCAGAGATAAAGGAAATGTTGACCAAATATGGCACTTTTCCGATTGATTATAAGGCGACTGGTTTTGGTATTTATCGCGTTCATATATTTCCTATGGCTTATGATAAATTTTTGCCTCATTATTACAACAACAATCAACAGTTTTTGCAAAAAAGATTGAGCCGAAAGATTATTAAAGACGCTAAAATATTTGAAAAAACTGAAATTAGATGGATTTGTTTTGATGAAATTATAAAGATGAAAAAGGAATTCCGCTCTTTTTATCAAAATATCGTTGATTTGATTCTAAATAGACGTGGTGAAATTAGCGCATTTGTTAAAAAGCATTTAAAATCTGGCAATGGAAAGACACGAGTTAGACGAAGTGTTATTAGAGGAAAAAAGAAAACGATTAAGAAACGAAAATAAAGACAAAGAAAAAGAAAAAGACAAAGAAAAAGACAAAGAAAAAGAAAAAGAAAAAGACAAAGAAAAAGACAAAGAAAAAGAAAAATAATGAATAATATAAATGAACTTATCTTATTCATTATGGACAATGATGTTCTTCAGTTTTGTCATACAATTCGTTATTATGAGTCTAATTATGACTAATTCTATTTCAAATATTACATTTAGTATGGGTAAATTTTATATTTCAGTTATAATGGCTCTGTTAATGGGGTTTGTAGAAGTTGCCATGTTTGATTACCATATGTCTCCATTTAAATTAAGCACCACTTATTATTTAACTCTTTTTATCTTTTTACTTGTTTTTGTTTATTTGTATAAATCGCAACAATATATTTATGATAATGACTATTTGAAAGAAATGATTGAACATCATTCTATGGCTCTTTTGACAAGTGAAGAAATTCTGCAAAAAACCAAGTCAGAAAGGGTGAAAAAATTGGCTGACAATATTGTTGCTACTCAAAAAGCAGAAATTGCGTACATGAAACAGATGGTTTTCAAATAAAATAGAAAATGATTTGAAATGATTTGAAATGATTTGAAATGATTTGAATATATTAAATCAATATAAAAGGATAATTACAAAATAGTATAATAATTACTAAATTTTAATTTTTATATATTATGATCAATAATAATGATAAGTTACAAGAAAAAGTCGTAGATGTTAAAGATTCAGAATCAGACTCAGATTCTGATATTTGTGTTCCATACAGGTATTCTAGATACGGAGTATATTCTTCTCATTTTTTTTCATTAAATTTTATAATTAATTTTATTTATGGTTTTAAGGTTTTGACTGTATTAGGATTTTCATTATATGTCACTTCTATTTTACATTGGCGCAAAATAAAACACTCTGGTATTTGTAAATGGTTAGACGTTTTAACATGTCTTTCTACTATTAATTATGTTACATTTGTAGACAGTCATTATTTTATTATAGAACACCGAAATTGGTGGTTAATTGCAAAGTTTTTTGCCATTTCTGCATATTCTCTCAATAAATATGTAGAATATTATCAACAAGTTGTAGAACCAGATAAAGATAAAAAAAATTGCTTTGCTGATTCTGAAAAATTTAGGTATTTTTGTTTAAAATATACGAAACCTGGTACAGAACAACGCGAGTCTGCTTACTTTTATTCTGTATTAGTTCATATTTTATGTCTCCATGTCCCGCTTGTCTTCACTTGTATAAATGGCGTTATGCATGCTCATTTAAAATCTGATTTTATTAGTTATGATTTTTATGATTTGATATCATCTAAAGAATTATAGAGTTGAATGGCTTCTTCATCTTCCATATTTACTATCGGTGGACTTGGCCACTCGCTATATGCTTTTGCTTTTGTTGTTGGGCGCTCTAAACTTAATAATTGTTTTAGCGCCGCAATACGTCTATCCAGTGGTTTCATTTTGACTGGCATTTTACGCGTTATCTGTTTCCAACGCCATTCAAATTGTAAGGCTGCCTGCCAGTCCGGAAATCCGGCCACGTGTCCCGCTCTTATCCACGTATCACCCTTGGCCACCTTGACACCCGTTGCATGCGCACCGCCTTTTATTTCCTTATTATGCTGCCGTAACCGTCTTCCCAAGTCAACTGTGGCTCCGACATAGGTTGCATCTCTTTTTGGACATGCTAATAGCAGATATACATATGACATTTTATACTATATAATGTCATATATTGTTTATATTGTTTTTAATAATGGGTTATATGGTTTAATATTATTACTTTGGTTGTTTAAACAACTTCACTTATTACACCGGAGTTTGTCTCTACTAATTCAATATTGCTGCTTTTTGTAGCAGCAGATTCAAAAAAAGTTATTGATTTTACATTTATACTAGATGTTAATATCTGTCCAAATGGTGTAATAATGAACTTGGGTGTTCCGTCTGTCGCTAAAATCTCTATTGCATTGGGTTGTTTAATTACTGTAAAATTTTGCGGTATTTCAGATGTGGCAAACAATAGTTCAATAATATTTTCTAAACCCTTCCCATTTATCGCAGTAATATTCAAGCAAAAATTATTAATCAATGCAGTTCCTGACTCTCCTGTTAATTGTGTCCAATTTATTTCACCAGTTTCACCATTAGTTGACAAATTGTCACGTGTTATATTGTTAAATACTGATAAATATTTTTCTCCAAACTCTTGCACAGGTAGAGACACAATAGAAGTGTATACTGCCGTAGGAACAAAGTTAATTTGTTTAATCATGGAATCTTTTGGCATATTAGTGAAATCAATGTTAAAGCATTCATACTTCAGTAAAACAACACTGTTTTCTCGTTTAACCATATCATAAATGCACGTTTGAATTCCTTTTGTTATGGAAGACACTAATTTGTATTCTCCTGGTTCAATAAAAAATCCATCAATAGTTAACTTTATATTAAATTCAGGTTTTACAGTATCAGGATTATCACCAAATACATCTTCAAAAAATGTATTACTTTCTTGTGTGTAACTTAATTTAATTACTTTGTTATCTTCTTCAACTGTAGTTCTCACGAAGGGACTATAAATATTTATTTCAGGTAAAGTAACAAGTAAATCACTGATCAATCCAGAAAAAATGATACCGTCGCCATTTGGACCATTTGTTGTTGGTGTTACAATCTCTGGCTCAGGAGGATCTAATAATGTAGGTGCTCTATCTATACTGACTTCTTTTATTTCAATAGAAGAACCAATAATTGTAAAATATGATGGATCATAATTTTTTGTAGGATCAGAGTATTCGTTTATATTCTTTTCAAAAAACCCAGTAAAAGTTATGTTGTTTACATTTTTGCTGACAGCAACTTGAGAAAATGGATTATAAACATTAGAATCAGTAATTGGGAAATACATTGTTATCAATTTGTTTTCATCATAAAAGTCACTATTAGTTGTGTCAAATGGCACTTGAACTACTCCATCTACACTTAATTGCGTGGCAAACATTTGTGGCGTTGCAATAACAATAAATGTTGTGGAATTTGTTCTGGTGTTGTCGCTAACCCTAAAAAATAAAAATCTCTCCTCGTCATCCTCGTCATCCTTGCCAGTTTGATCAATAAAAACACCGATTTTAGCATCAATAAAGGGTATTTCTAGTATTTTAGTACCCCAACCTTGGTCTGTTATGTCAGCCGGATTTCCAATGTCGTTACTATTATAATACACTAATGTTTGTGATTTGCTGTAAACTAACTCGTAATAATCATTTATATTCACAGATGATGACACTCTTAAATTCAACGCCTTTAACACTTCTCCGTTAACAAACTGGTATAATTTATAATCACTTAATTGGAACTCCTCAGAATAAGGAGGTGTTAAATTTCTTATAATTCTTACAGAGTCACTTCTTAAAAAAATTGGCAGAACCTTTTTACTATCAATTAGAATTTCTGAAGGCAGACGCGAAAATAGAGATGTAAATGTGGTACCAATTGAACCAATAACATTGTTAAAACTAACCTCATTTGTTGAGTTTACATAAATATTTGTAAATGTATCTGACACATATTCTGCACTTTCACCAGCCTTTATCACATATTCTGTTAAATTACTGCGCTTAATGGTGTATGTAAGTGTTTGTTCAGCACTAGTATCATCGCTAGCATATCCTCTATAAAAAGGAATATTAATGGTTTCACTACCTTCTTGAGAATATTCCAAACTGGTAATATGAGAAGGAGTAGTGGTTACTACTCCAGTGAGGTTAACCGCTATTTTATCCGCGTTAAGATAGAAATTTATAAAATCATTTACTGCAATACTATTATCATACTTCACTGTAACACCGTCTCCTAGATCCAACATATTAGTTACATCGTCTCCAATTAAAGATACTGTATTGAAATCTTCTCCTATTGTTTTTTTCACAGAGTACAATGATTTATTTATTTTTGCTATCACAATTGTTGAGTTAAAACTAGGTGTGCTGCTTGTAATTGTAGCACGAGTCACTATACCCCCATTATTCCTACCCCTATCCTCCTTAATAACCATTGTGGCTCCATATGTAGCATTACCTTCTGTTGCATCAGGAGAGTTGTAAGTAATTTCCACATTTAAGTTTAACACGGTTCCAAATGGAATCAATGCATTATCAAGATAATAATTTGGATTCAATTGTTCTATTGAATAGTTCTCGGAGTTGTATAACGTGTTAACATTATAATTATATCCACTTACTAATCCAGTTGTAATCGCATTATTTAATATTAGTGGCGTGAAATAATATGGATCAGAAAATTCCAAAACAACTTCACCGTATACGTCATTTGATGTACTAATAGGGAAAATATTTACTGTTATTTCATATCCGATATCTGCGCCTCCAGGTGGCTTAATTGTAAGATTTTGATAAGGATCTATGCTTGATATAATATTACCTATATTTTCCCATGAAGTGTAACTATTTTCGCCATCTTTATTTCTACCCTGAAGTTGTCCAAACAAAGGGGTAATTGAACGCTGAGATAACATAAACTTTGTTTGTATCACTTGGTCATTTGTTGCAGTCATTTTAATAGACTTATCAGTTGGAAAACTTGTTGAAGACACGCGAGATGGTGAGTTGCTAGCAGTTAATGTATTACTTCCATTTCTATCAATAACTGATATAGATATACTTGTTGAGGCACTATAATAAATGTACTCCTCAATGGTGCTGGTTATATTGGGAGTCATCATTTTAATATTATTAAACCCAGCCAAGTTGAAATCAAATATTGCGTTATAAGTGGAAACGGTTGTTTTCTTCACTTGTTTGTATTGTATAGATGGGGTACCAATGCTTACATTTGACATAAGTTCATACACTGTAGTTAAAATTTCAGGATTTACATTTTGCAAAACAGATACACCTGTAATATCAATGCTTACTGCGTTAATATTATATGGAATATCATCATCATCTACTCCACTTACTCCATCATGACTAACAGTTATTTTGGGGAGATTTAAATTGGTTGCATCTAACGAATAAGTTATATTCAAATCTAAGAACAGTCTATTTTTACATATAGTGATATAAGTAGATAATGAAGGAAAAATGTTAAATTTTGTGAATATACTTGAAGCACTTGTAATATATGGGTATGTATCATTTGAATAACCAATTAACCAGTTATTTGTAGGGTTTTGATCAGCCAATGTTGATTCTAATACTTCTATGGGGTTAGTATATTCATCTCCCTCAGTTGCTATATTCAAATCACTTAGTGTTTTTGGGTAAAATAAAATTCTTAAATCGTCGTTATCTCTTAAATTTTGTATACCATTACCTGTAATAGAAACATTTGCATGAGCACTAACTGCTATATCTGGATCTATTGTATCATTATTTAATATATATAAATTTTGTTCACTTGGATCGCTGCCGGATAGACTGGCCAAAGGGGAGACTTTTATTATAATAATTTCATCATTCTCTGTTACTAAACCGGATGTCAAATTGATGTTATTATAATCTGTAAGTGTTGTGTTTGCGTATAAAGATGCTCCGTTATTATCTGCGGCTGAACCGTACTGACCGTTTCCCGTTGGTGATGCTATATTTATAATCTCATAACTCACATTTTCGGTTGTTTTCATAAGTTCAGACATTGCATCATATTCCACAAATATTTCAGTAAATTTACGTGTTTCTTCTTCTATTATTGTTTGGTCTGTTATTGATACTCTGTTATCAATTGATGCAATATTAAGTACAATTTCACCATCTGCATTATACTCATTTTCTCCAAGGCTTTCACCATTTTGCGACAAAGATAAATAATTTAAGTTTGTCATGTACGCATCAGTTTCATCTGATGGGAGAATATACATATCATTTTGCGTTATTTCTAGATTAATTGGGAGTGAGTCTAGACCGTTGTTGTAGACTATGTTTTCCATAAATAGCAAATTGTCAATCATTGGTGTATTATCAATGGTAAACAAATTGTTGTCATTAGTAAGGGGGTCAAAGTTTAATCCACTATTATCATTTTTGGTGACAACTTCTATTCTAAAACTATTTGCATCAGTGACATCATTTATCAGATCTAAATATCTCTCAAGTCTAACATCATTATCAAGGGTACTAATCTCAGATAAATATTGGTTATTATCATTGTTTTCGGTATTACCAATAATGAATTGATAACTAATGTTATCGGTAGAGTCTTCTCCTACTTTAACATTTGCTTCTTCTTGAACAATTTTGTAACTACCAACTGAGTCAGAAGATTTTATTTTTGTTTGATCTATAATGATATCTACTTTATTAAACGACGAGTCATAAATTTGGGTAATTGAATTTATTGTTACCTTATTGTTGAGAGGATCAATTGTATAATACGATGACAGATTCTTTCCTAAAGAATAATTATTATTAAAATCTGTATCCTCGCCAATACTTAGTAGACTTTGTCCACCTTCGTTAATTGTGTTGTTTAATTCACTATTAACTGCTCTTTGAAGGAGATCTTTTGCATGATCTGCAAATTCTGCAGTCCAGTTAGGAACTAGTTCAGTTGAGTTGAATGATTTAGGACCATCAGTAATAGTTATAATTAAATCTGTATCAAAAATGGGGCTATTGTCACTTGCTAGTTGAATGATAGATGACACTGTGTTTTCCACATTGTTAAATACATTTGTACCAGTTGTAATTGTATATGACTGATTATCTTGCTCAGGTTGTTGAATAAAACTAGAACTAATACAAAACGCAGTAGGATTGCTAATACAACAATTTGGATCATTGATGCTTAGATTCTCATAATAGTTGGTTTCATCAACAATTACTCCGCTTTCAGTATACAAATCTATGTCTTCATCCCTTATTTCCTCAATTGTTTTTTCCTGTAACAAATTTTTTAGACATATGTCAGTTTCTAATTTAATACCAGATGAAGCAAATTGGTAATATTTGGTAATGTTACAATTATCTTTTGCATTATAAATAATTGGAAATGACATAGACATTATTATAAATTATACGTATAAAAAAATATAATAATATAATAATTTTGACTATATAAAGTTTAGTTTTCTAAATATTTAGAATACTTATTGGTTATTATTTGTGTTATTATTGGTTATTATTTGTGTTATTATTGGTTATTATTTGTGTTATTATTGGTTATTATTTATGTTATTATTGGTTATTATTTGTGTTATTATTTAATTATTCCGTTGATTTGTTTGTTTTATAAATAATATTGTCTTATTTTATAATGAATAATATGGATATTTTTCCCAATAGACACTTAAAGCGACAGTTTGGTCATGGAGAAAAAAACAAACAAAGACAAGCACAACAGAATATCGTTTTTAATCATTTAAATAACAAACATCTCAGACAATTGAATGCTCCTGTTTTTGCTCCTCCTCCTATTCCTGTTACTACTGTTTCTACTCCTGTTACTATTTCTGAACCAGTTGTTTCTTCTGTTGTTGAAAATACCGACTCTACTGCGTTTAATTTGCAGTATATTAAAGACAAAATGAAGTCTGAATATAAAAATTTATACAAATAGATACTTATAAGGGTATTATGTTTGAAGATGAATATGTTACGTAAAAAATTAATATAAAATAAAATATAAATATAATTTATATGTCGTACACAATTAAGTTAAAATCTACTTCAATTCAGATGGGTAAAACAACTGTTGTCAATACGGCAGTTAATCCAACTGCAAATAACTCATCTGATTTTAACTTAGAATCTCTTAACGTTTCTAAAAAATTATATTTAAAATATTTGAATGAATCACCTGGTGTGTTGCACACTGATATTTCTGGAAATGTAATTATCAAGTTGATAGATACGTCTGCGATGAGTGACGGTTCTATTACCAGTGACAAATTAGCATCATCTATTAATTTATCAGGTATTCCTACAGCGGATACTGCTCCTTATGGAACAAGTACGAGACAAATTGCTACCACTGAATTTGTTCAATCTGCCATTTCTGATTTACTTGGAGACTCTTCATTGAGCGAAACCTTAAATTCTCTAACTGAATTGGCTAATGCTATCGGAGATGATCCTAATTTTGTAACTACTATTAATGATAAAATCCAGCCACTTAGAGATGTTTTAGAAAATGTTCAACCTACTATATACTCTGGATTTTTTCATGTGACATATGATAATATTTCTTATGATGAGTCAGAAAATCCTATTTTTGAGTTGACTAATAAAATCAGATATATTATTGATGTTCCTGCTAAAATAGTATTGCCTTCTATAACAGACGAAGGTATTGTATATTCTTTAATAAACAAAAGTGGAGATACGATTGTAATTAAAACATCTACACCAAGTGAATTAATATTTAATTCTTTAGTTACACCGGTGGATGGAGACGATGAATTTGAGTTAGGAACTAATCAATGTTTGGAGTTTACCTCTATTTATTCTATCAATTCTGGATTGTATTCTTGGCAGGCTTCTTATTATTAGATATTTTATTACGTGTTTTATTCTCATTTGTCTTGGGTTGATTTGAAATAATTATTTTTAATATTTTAAAATAATTATTTATTGATTTTTATATTGGTTTTATTTTCATTATTACCAGGTTATTTAAGTACGGGTAGGAGTGATAGTTAAAAAAGGGTTAGCATCGCTAGTCTCAGCAAACAAGTAATAGTATAGTTCAGTCAACTTTCTTTTGGTATAAGAATGGTCTGCTTCAATGCTTGACTCAGCACCAGTAGCGCGGGATGCCTCCGATGAGATACGGGACTCAAGGCTTACTTCAACACTTTTAGCACGGGTCTCCTCGTCAGAAATGCGAGTTCTGAGAACTGTTTCAGCACTGTCAGCCCGAACCTCCTCGGTAGAAATACGGGTTGTAAGAACTGTTTCAACACTTTTAGCACGTACCTCTTCGTCAGAAACACGGGTTCTAAGAACTGTTTCAGCACTGTCAGCACGTACCTCCTCGGTAGAAATGCGAGTTCTAAGAACTGTTTCAGCACTGTTAGCACGTACTTCCTCGGTAGAAATGCGAGTTCTGAGAACTGTTTCAGCACTGTCAGCACGCACCTCCTCGGTAGAAATGCGAGTTCTGAGAACTGTTTCAGCACTGTCAGCACGTACTTCCTCAGTAGAAATACGGGTTCTTAGAACTGTTTCAGCACTGTCAGCACGTACTTCCTCAGTAGAAATACGGGTTCTTAGAACTGTTTCAGCACTGTCAGCACGTACTTCCTCAGTAGAAATGCGGGTTCTGAGAACTGTTTC
>Ga0214919_10001611_pt1 | contig 36591 bp, 33 predicted proteins | sample LL1503_MetaG_FD_177994 | JGI IMG/M metagenome (GOLD analysis project Ga0214919, IMG submission 177994) | Freshwater microbial communities from Lake Lanier, Atlanta, Georgia, United States - LL-1503 | ecosystem: Environmental > Aquatic > Freshwater > Lake | place: USA: Georgia | collected...
AAATCCGATACCTCTGCGATTCGTCTGATTTCATCATCTAATCTTGAAAAATCAGCATTCAAAATGCTTGGGGTAATCCGAATTTCGCGACTCATAACTAAATCTTAACCAATGTCTTTTCGAAATAGCGCTAGATACATCGCATCGGTGCCGTGTTTGTGAGTCCAGAGGGACATAGCGCCCTCTCGTGTGGCTCCATCCAAATTGTGTGGAAGATATTGATCAACATCAATCTGACTCAGATTTGAATGCTTTCTCTTGATATCAACTATCTGGACGCTTGTTTCGGCAAGATGAGGGGAACATGTTGCATAACCCAAAACTCCCCCCGGTTTAAGAGCATCGATCGCTGAATCAACAAGCTCTCGTTGTAATTGGGTCAACGCACGAAGATCTTGCAATGTCCGGCGCCATCGAACTTCTGGTCGACGTCGCAAAGCACCTAATCCGGTACATGGCGCATCAATAAGAATCGCATCAAACTTCTCAGAGGATGTGCCAATGGTCCGTCCGTCAGAAACTAGGACGCGTGCACCGTGAACTACTTGGCTTATTAACTCTGCTCGTGCACTAGAAATTTCATTTGCCGTGAAGCGAATATCTCGCTGCTTGGCGATACTTGATAAGAGTGCCGCTTTGCCACCAGGGCCGGCACACAAGTCCAACCAACTTGCACCATCTGCAGCCTTTGCAAAAACTTCCGCAACGATTTGAGAACCCTCATCTTGTACTCCAATTTTTCTAGCTTTAATCAGATCCAATGCCCCGGGATTTCCCTTCCAGTGAACTCCATATGGGGAATATTCTGTTGGTTCTCCCCCAATATCGATCAGGTCTTGTTGCGTGGAAAAACCTGGCCAAGAAACAAGAGTGGGCGTTGCTGCTTCATTATTGATCTTGAGAGCTGCTTCAACTTCTGTCCAATCTTTCAAAAGATCGTAATAAGCCGAGACAATCCATTCTGGATGTGAATATTGGATTGAAAAACGTTCTACTGGATCACTGATTTCCTCTAACGGAGCAAACCACTCGTCAAGGCTTTTGCGAGTCACACTACGCAAAAGTGCATTCACAAAACTTGCCTTCGACTCACCTATTCGCTTCCGGGCAACTTCCACAGTTGCGGCAACAGCGGCATGATCCGGAATCCGCATTTCATGAATTTGATGTACACCTAGTCGGCATATATCAATAATTCCTGGATCGACTTCTGTCCAAGGGCGATCGCTAATTTGAGCTAAAACCCAATCGTGTTTTCCCTGCATACGAATCGTTCCATACAAAAGTTCCGTCACTAAGGATCGATCTCGATCTTCCAACTTGCTTGCATTTAATGCTTGCGGAAGGAGAAGATTTGAGTAACCGTCATTTCGATTAACCTCTGACAAAAGATCAAAAGCAAGTAATCTGGCGGCATCTGGTTTTGGTGACTTGAAGGTGTTGCGTCGTGACTCAACCAAATACTTCACCACCCATCAAACGTGCTCCGCGTGCCCAATCGATCGCATCCATCTCTTTCTTCCCGGCGGGAATAACCCTCAAAATCTCTAACGAACCTGAACCAGTTGCAACAAAAACCTTCTTATCGACGACTACTACCTCACCCGGAGAACCTAAGTTTTCAGACGAGATAACTGAAGAACATATTTTAAAATTCTTACCCTTCCATAGAGTCCAAGCTCCAGGTTCATATGTAAAAGCTCGTATGGAATTGGAGATTGTTGTTGAGTCCTGCCCGAAATCGATTTGAGCTTCTGCTTTATTTATTTTGGGTGCTATCGAAGCTACGCCGACTTGTTCACGTGGTAATTCCTGGTTTGCAATCATTTCAAAAGCGCGTTCAACGACTTTAGGCCCTAAGTGCGCCAACTGTTGGAACAGCTCAATACTTCTCCACGTTGGATCAATTGGCAAAGTCTCCTGAGTGTAAATCGGGCCTGTATCCATGCCCTTATCCAGTTTAAAAACAGTTACGCCGGTGACAGTTTCACCGTTATGTAGTGCTCTTTGTGCCGGCGCTGCGCCTCTATAAGCGGGAAGTAAGGAGAAATGTAGGTTTAGGAAACCAATCTTTGGCAAGGACAAAATACTTTCAGGAAGTAAGACTCCATAACCAATGGTTAAAACTAGATCTAGCTGTTCGATATGGCCGATTAATTCTTGAGGATTCGCGGGTTTAAGAGTCGGGATCTGATGCTTTTGCGCCCAATCCCCAACAATAGATTGTTGAAGCATGCGGCCTCGACCGGCTGGACGATCTGGTTGAGTGATGATCAACGCAACTTCATGTTCGGAGTGAAGTAACCAATCAAGGGTTGGTGTGGCCACATCCGGAGTAGCAGCTACTCCGATACGCACTAGGAAATCCGTCCGAAGATCGTGTGCGGTGAATCCTTAACCTGAATGTTTCGACCTTCCTCTGCTGCCAGATTGAACCATTCTGATTCACGAATCTCTTTCATTGCCAGTTTGCGATCCTGAGCAGAAAGTTTGTCGATGAAGAGAATCCCATTGAGGTGATCTGTTTCGTGCTGCAACGCTCGAGCCAAGAACTCTGTGCCTTCAACCGTAACTGGCTCGCCATACATATTAAATCCCCTAGCAACAGCTCGCATTGCTCGAGGTGTCTGATAACGCAACTCTGGAAAAGATAGACAACCTTCCTCCCCATCTTGCATTTCATCGCTCAGGGTGAGAACCGGATTAATCAAATGTCCTAGCTCTTCATCCACGTCCCACACAAACACCCGCAAGGGAACGCCAATCTGTGGGGCTGCAAGTCCTGCTCCAGGTGCATCAATCATTGTGTCCGTTAAATCTTGGACAAGAACACGCAATTCTTTATCGAAATCGACAACTAAAGATGCCGGAGTTGTAAGAACCGGATCCCCAAAGTATCGAATTTCCTGAATAGACATGACGTTAGTCTATCAACTCATCACAGCGAATATGGTTCAACTCTGAGCGTAAAAAGTTCCTTCTTAGCGATACTTCTACGACGCTGAAGTTCGTGCACAACATTGGTCAGAGCCAGTGCATCTTTGGTGTCGCAATGAATGACGATTTTTACCTGACCTTTTGTGATCTCAGTTGGCCCGTAGATGTTGCTTGATTCAGGGATTCGGCCTTCAGTTAAGGCTTTCTTTAGCCCGCTTACGATTTGCATACCAGTAGCCTGATCCATCACAAGAACTGTTGAAAAAACCGATGGGGGCAAGTTGAGTTCTGCTCGTTCGCTTAACTCACGTTTGAGCAATGGTGCAACATTCCATCTTGCTATTGCTGAAACTATTGGGTGCGAGTCGTCTATGACTAGTAAAACAGAGCCTTTTGGAGAGATTAAAGATGAGGTCTCAAAGAATAGTTCGCGGGCTCGCTCGTGTGTTCGTAGATCAGTGTGAGCAAAAAAGCGCATTCCGTCCAAGATTACAACCGCTGCATAGCCACCCTCCACCTGTGGCTGCGCGCCGGGAGTAGCAAGTACTAATGCCGATTTGCTGTCTATTCGATCCTTTGTTACATCACCTGCTGAAATAACAACTGGAAATTTAGGAAAAGCACGAGAAATCTCCTCAGCTGCCCGGTCAATTCCGCGACCAGCAAGGTACTGCTTGTCTCGATTACAAAACAAACATTTCCAATCGGGAAATGCTTTTCCACAGTGAACACATGATGGAGCTATTGTCTTTGCTGCAACCGCTAAACGTCCACCACAATCGCACAAAGCAACATTTCTACAATGTGCACATAAGAGTGCATTTCCGTAACCCTTTCGTGGAGCAACAAACAACACGGGACCGAGTTCTAATGCCTTCTTAATTTCGGAAAAAATACGACCCGGCAAAAGGGCTCCATCACTCGGAGAAAAAGCTTTAACCGACACGGACTGTTTTGAGTTCAGATACTTTATCTTCCTCTCATCAATCATCTGAGAAACCTCTACAGACGGTGAGAATCCAGTAAGAGTGAGTTTTATCGCCTCATTGCTTGATCTAATTAATCCAACAGTTCGTGTATTCCAACCAGGAGATCGAACCTCGTAATGGTCAAAGGCAGATTCTTTATGGACAATGATCGTGCGCAAATCATTTATTGGAGCGAAAATGGCGCTGCGCGTTCCAACTACGATACTTCTATCCCCATGCATGGCGGCCAGGTAGTTTCGATATCTCTCTTCCCGGGGCATGGCAGCTGTTAACTTCAACGTTTTTAGATGACAAACGCTTAGCGCTTGGATGATGAGATCTACATCTTTTTCATCTGGGGCAACCACTAACACTGAACCTGAATCATGACTGCTTTGAACAAGGCTTGCAATCTGTTCATGTGCCTGAATAAATGGAGCAAGTGTTTGGAATTCGACAACAAATTTTCCAGGGCTACGCTGCTGATTTTCATCAAAATTAAATTGTTTATCGACCGATGCTACGCGCGGTGGGATCGCAGAACGGATTACGTCCCATGGATTACATGCGAAGTAATCTGCAACCGTATCGATTAACTTCAAACTTTGAGTTGTTGCTATTGGTACTACCGAAAGGACCTTAGTGATGCTCTTAAGCTCTCCGGCTCTTTCAGGACTTGCCAGACGTTCAACAACGATGCCTTCTGTTTCTCTCCCGCCAAAGGGCAATTGCACGCGAACCCCAACTTGAATCAGATCTGTTAGTTTTTCTGGGATCTGATAGTCAAAGAGTTGATCTAAATGGAACACACCGGTATCGACTCGAATACGTGCATAGGGCAAAACCGAAGCTCTAGGCCCAGAAGATGCAGGTGCAACTTCAGCCTTTAGACGAAAGAGCTTCGGGGCAGCCACCGACTACTTGATTGCGTTTTGTAGCGCAGAAACGCGATCGGTTCGTTCCCATGCAAACTCTGGGAGTTCACGACCGAAGTGACCATATGCGCTAGTTAATGAATAAATTGGACGAAGCAAATCTAAATCACGAATGATTGCTGCTGGTCGCAAATCAAAAACCGAGAGGACCGCATCTTGAATCTTTGCTACTGGAACAGTCTCTGTTCCGAAAGTTTCAACGAATACACCGACCGGTTGTGCTTTACCAATTGCATAAGCAACCTGAACCTCGCAGCGTCGAGCTAGTCCTGCGGCAACCACATTCTTTGCAACCCAGCGCATGGCATAAGCCGCAGAACGATCAACCTTTGAAGGATCTTTTCCGCTGAAGGCTCCCCCGCCATGTCGCGCCATTCCGCCATAAGTGTCAACAATGATCTTTCGACCAGTTAGACCAGCATCTCCCATAGGTCCACCAATAACAAAGCGACCTGTTGGGTTAATCAGTGTGCGTAGATCAGATTTAGGTAGATCGATGTTTGCCAAAATTGGATTAATTACATACTCGATCACTTCTGGTGTTAACTTCTTTGAAACGTCAACTTCTTCTGCATGTTGGCTTGAGATAACAACTGTATTGAGAGCTATAGCTCGATCACCGTCATACTCGATTGTTACTTGAGTTTTTCCATCTGGGCGAAGATATGGCAAAGCACCAGACTTTCGAACCTTGGTTAGCTGTTGAGCTAAAGCGTGAGCCAGCCAGATTGGCAAAGGCATAAGTTCTTTGGTGTCATCGCAGGCATAACCAAACATCAATCCTTGATCACCAGCACCCTGTAGATCTAATGGATCAACTGCAGATGTCACTCGATGTTCGTAGGCGTCATCGACACCCTGGGCAATATCCTGTGACTGTTGACCGATAGAAATCGAGACTCCACAACTGTTTCCATCAAAACCTTTATCAGATGAGTCATATCCGATATTTAAAACTGTATCTCTAACAATTCCCATGACATCGGCATATCCGTCTGTTGTAACTTCACCTGCGACATGGACCTGGCCGGTCGTAATCAATGTTTCTACCGCAACACGACTCTTTTTATCCTGCGTAAGCAATGAATCTAGAACCGCGTCCGAGATCGCATCTGCAATCTTGTCTGGATGTCCTTCTGTTACTGATTCTGACGTGAAAAGTCGCTTTGACATTTTTAACCTAACTGCCGGATGGCCTGATCAAGAAGTAAATTACCGAGAGCGTCTTTGGAGACTTCCTTGACCGCTATATCCGCATCATTGCGTAGGAGAATGGTACCCATAGTCTGGTCCTGGCCAAATATCGCCCCGCCAGAAACATCGTTTACATAAATTAGATCTAACCCCTTGGCCTCAAGCTTTCTGCGGGCCTCTTGCAAGTGGTCCTTAGTTTCAGCGGCAAAGCCAACAACTATTTGACCCTGCTTCAACGGTGCGAGAGAGGCAAGCAGATCTGGATTCTCTTCTAACTCGATACTTCCAAGCAAAGCTTTCTTAATTTTCTCAAGTGATGAGTTCTTTGGTTTCGCATCAGCAACTGCTGCACTCATTATCAATATGTCACAGAGGGGAAATTGCTTCAATAACACCTTTTGCATCTCAGAAGCACTCTCAACCTTAGACACTTCTATGCCTTCTAAACTAGATGTATCAAAGTTTGCTGCGACGAGATGAACCCGTGCGCCTCGGTTTCGAGCAGCTAGGGCTATGGCAATACCTTGCTTTCCAGATGATTTGTTTCCTATATAGCGAACTGGATCGATAGCCTCTCTAGTTCCTCCTGCGGTCACTAGAACGCGCTTGCCCTTTAGATCCTGAATATTGCCCGTTAATGAATCAAACTTTTCAATAATTGCCGGGACTTCAGGAAAACGTCCTGGTCCAATGTCTTGACCAGTGAGCCTTCCAACATCTGGCTCCATCACCACAAAACCGCGTGAACGCAATGTTTGAACATTGGCAACGGTTGCTGGATCTAGCCACATCGAAGGGTGCATCGCAGGGACCAACATTTTTTGCACATCGGATGCTAAGACCAAATTAGTAAGAAGATCATCGGCACGACCGGCAGCAAGGCGAGCGATTAGATCTGCGGTAGCCGGGGCAATCAAAAAGAAATCAGCAGCTTCGGCCAATGCGATGTGAGGAACTGTATGAACGTTTTCCCAAACTTGCGTGTTAACCGGGCGTCCGGATAACGCTTCCCAAGTTGCCTTGCCAACGAAATTTAGTGAAGAAGGTGTCGGTACCACGGTGATTTGATATCCGCGGTCTTGCAGTCGACGCAACAACTCACACGATTTATAAGCTGCTATTCCGCCACCAACGCCGAGTACTACCTCACGGCCCACAAGTGACATCTGAAAAGGTTTTTAAGCTGTTGGCTCGAGGTTTTCGATTGTAAGAAGACCTTCGTTGATCTCGCGAAGTGCGATTGAAAGAGGCTTCTCGTGCACATGTGTTTCAACAAGAGGTCCTACGTATTCAAGTAGTCCTTCTCCTAGTTGTGAGTAGTAAGCGTTGATCTGACGTGCACGCTTTGCCGCATACAAAACAAGGCTGTACTTAGAGCCGCTCTTGTCTAGAAGTTCGTCGATCGGTGGATTAGTGATTCCATCCATGGTTTACCCCGCCTCATTAATCAAGATTGAAACTAATAACTACTTATTAATTATGGGCTAACTCTATCAGTTTCCCGACCACGCTATCGACCTGGTCATTTATCAGGACAAGATCAAAAAATGACGCGGCGGCTAGCTCTTCTTGGGCTAATTGGAGCCGTTCTGCCCTTCTTTCAGGGTTGTCGGTCCCTCGGCCTTCAAGTCGAGCAACTAACTCCTCCCATGTTGGGGGCTCTAGAAACACAAGAATCGACTGAGGCAAATGCGATTTAACTTGCTTGGCCCCTGCGATTTCAATTTCTAATAGAACATTTCTTCCGAGCAATAATGCTTGTTCGACCTTCTCCTGAGGCGTTCCATAACGATTTCCAGCAAACTCAGCCCATTCCAAGAACTCGTTCGCATTTATCATTCTTGTAAATTCTTCATTAGAAACAAAATAATAATCTTGACCATGGACTTCATTATTGCGAGGCTGTCTTGTCGTTGCGCTAACACTGACCCAAAAATCTCCGGCAGCACGCAACTTCTTGGCGATCGTGCTTTTTCCAACACCACCAGGGCCTGAAAGCACAATTAGCTTTCCCGGCTTGATTGCGTGTTCTGACTTCATAAACTCCTCACGCAACTGTTTAACCTGCAACCGACCCAAGCCCTGAATTCTACGGGTCGGAGAGATATTTAATCGCTCCATAAGCGATAGTGCTCGAACTTTACCCACACCAGATAATGATTCCAACAACTCTTTTACTCGCATCTTGCCTACGGCATCATCAGTCTTGGCTATCTCAAGAATCGTATCTATTGAAAATTCACCGTTTTTTATTTTGACCTTAACTTCTGCACGTCGCTTTCGCGATGCTGCGGCCTTTAACAACGCATCTTGGCGTTGCTCAGGAGTTAATTGTGGAGGCGATCCCATATGACAAATCTAGCGGTTATCTAGACAAGTTCAGAAGAAATTTGCGCAGCACGCTCACTCATTGCCAGAGCGCCTAGTTTCCAACTCTGTGTAATTGGTCGCCCGATCACGACCAAATTCGCACCAGTTGATATCGCATCCTTCGGCGTCATGGTGCGCACTTGATCGTCCGTAGCCGTGGCATCGGCTGGGCGAACACCCGGTGTGATGATGATGGGCGAATTACCAACTGTGGCGCGTATTGCTGCGATTTCCAAAGGAGAACAGACGATCGCACCAGCACCGGCTGTGACGGCAATTTTTGCTAAACCGACAGCAGAATCGAGAGCATTGCTTCTGTATCCAATTTCTGACACATCATCCTCTGACAACGAAGTCAAAATTGTTACACCCGTTATGTGTGATGCAGGAATTGCTTCAACAGCTGCCTTGATCATGGCGCGTCCACCTGATGCATGGACCGTTAGAAAACGGGGTGCGAGGTGTGAGACTGCTTTTGCGGCTCCACTTACAGTATGTGGAATGTCATGAAGTTTTAAATCAAGAAAAATATCTGAGTCCGTGACGTCCTTTATTGCCTTCACGCCATCACTACCAAAGGTAAGAAAGAACTCCAAGCCAAGTTTGAAAACTGAAACATGATCTTGAGTTGCCTTAACCCATTGGATCGCTGTTGCAAGATCCGGTGTATCAACCGCTAGAACAATAGGCGCTTTAGTCATCGGCTTGCTCGGTCTCAGTTCTGTGGGCATATCCAACGGCCTGTTTTAGTGATGTAAAACCACGATCGATCAACAATTGCTTAAGTTCATTTTGGATCTTCATAATCGCAGTGGGATTCCCAAAACTAGCTGTGCCGATTGAGACGCCACTTGCTCCCGCCAAAATCATTTCGAGTGCATCTTTACCAGTAGCAACCCCACCCATACCAAGAATTGGAACTTGCGGAAGTGCTGCATGTACCTGGTACACAGCGCGAACTGCTATTGGTCTAATTGCAGGTCCTGAAAGACCACCAGTCTTCCCACCTAGATGCGGACGCATAGTGTCAACATTAATGACCATTCCTAAAACGGTGTTGATTAAGGCCAAGCCATCTGCTCCTGCATCAACAACTCCTCGAGCGATCGACACTAAATCAGTCACATCCGGTGAGAGCTTGGCGATGATCGGTAACTCTCCCCCGATAGTTCGTCGGACTCCGTCAATAACTCGGCGAGAGGCCTCAGGATCACAGGCAAAAACTAGTCCTCGATTTTCAACGTTCGGACAGGAGATATTTACTTCTATTGCACTAATTCCGGAAACGGATCGAAGCTTTCTAGCTAAAGTTGAATACTCTTCAACTGTTTCACCAGCGATAGAAACGATAATGCGAGCCTTTTGTTCCACTAAGTAGGGAATATCTTTTGCAATAAAGGCATCTATTCCGGGGCCCTGCAGACCAATCGAATTGAGCATTCCACTTGGGGTTTCAGCCATTCGTGGGGTTGGGCGTCCCGTACGCACCTTCGACATTACGGACTTAGTAACAACTCCGCCCATATCCCGAAGTGGGAAGAACTGAGCTAACTCCCTACCTGAACTTGCGCATCCACTAGCGGTAAATGTTGGGGCAGGAAACCAGGTGTTTCCGATCGTTGTGGAGAAATCTATCGTCGTCATAGCGCCTTACCGACCGAGTTCCACTGAACTTTTGATCCGTCCATTACCGGACCATCGATGCAAGAGCGCAACATCGAAATAGTTCCATCTTCATTTTCAACTGGAAGTACGCAGGTCATACACACACCAATACCGCAAGCCATCGCTTCTTCAACTGCACATTGGTGAACCACTGACAGAGAATCCGTGATCTTAGTGATCGCAGAGAGCATCGCCATTGGTCCACAAGAATAAACGACAGCAATATCGAGATCCTTTATGATTTCGGCTATTGGATCGGTCACTCGGCCTATCTGGCCCATAGTTCCATCTTCTGTGTAAATGCGAATTGAGTTGACGGCACGCTTACCTTCCATCGGTGCATAAATCTTTGATGCCGTACTAGCACCCAACAACATATCTACTCTGCACCCGCGAGCATTCAAAACCTCGGCTAAACCAAACAATGGAGCTGAACCGTAACCGCCACCTACTAAGAGAACTGGAACAGGCTCGGTAGGGATTCCAAATGCCGTGCCAAGTGGCGCCACGATATCTAGTACCGAACCTTCACCTTGTGCACATAACCATTTACTTCCCTGACCGTGTGGAGCAACGATAAGTTCCATGGTTCCGCCAAATGTCGCGCTTACTGACACACGAGAGATAGCAAACGCACGGCGCAAGATCATGCTGGAGGAATCACCGCCAACATTGATTGCCACAAAATTTCCTGGCTTGCAAAGAGAAGCGAGATCGCCCACGTTAATGATTATTTGATGGTATTGACCAACCTTTTTGTTACTGACGACAGGAGCCAATAATTGTGCGGCGCTTTTGTTTATCTGTGACATTTACGCCAACCACTCTTGCAGTGATTTGATACTGAGCGGACTACTTTGCAGGAATGTAATCGCATCTACAGCTGCACTAAAACCAGCTGTTGTTGTTATGCACGGGATGGATCTCTGGACAGCTGCTGTGCGGATTGCCCAGCCATCTGCTCTGGTTCCACGGCCAACCGGGGTATTAATAACAAGGTAAATCTCGCCCGCATTGATGATATCGACAATAGTTTTTTCGCCCATAGCACCAGTTCCCTCAGAATTCTTACGAACTGTGGTGCACTCTATACCGTGCTTTTGTAGGAACAGAGCTGTTCCATCCGTGGCAAGAATATGAAAACCTAAATCAGAAAAACCCTTTGCTGGCTCAATCCCTGTTGCCTTGTCCTTATCGGCTAGCGAAATAAATACTGTTCCAGACTTTGGCAACGGTCCAAACGCGGCAATCTGGCTCTTTGCATAACTCTCACCAAATGTTGGCGAGATTCCCATTACTTCGCCGGTTGATCGCATTTCAGGTCCGAGTACTGCATCAACACCTCTGCCATCAGTGCGGCGGAATCTATTCCATGGAAGTACCGCTTCCTTGACCGAAATACCCTTTGCTATTCCATCACCGTTTGCAGGAAGCAACCCTTCAGCACGCAGTTCCGCGATGCTTGCTCCAACTGAGATTCTTGCTGCAGCCTTGGCTAAAGGCACGCCTGTTGCTTTACTAACGAACGGAACTGTACGAGATGCCCGTGGATTGGCTTCAAGAACGTAGAGCATGTTGTCAGCTATTGCGAATTGGATATTGATTAATCCTCGCACATCAACACCACGTGCAATCTTCTCCGTTGCAACACGAATCTCTGCTCGCTGCTCATCTGTAACGGTCATTGATGGAAGCACGCATGCGCTATCACCACTATGAATACCGGCTTCTTCGATGTGCTCCATTACTCCCCCAAGGAAGAGTTCGTTACCGTCAAAAAGAGCATCCACATCTATCTCGATCGCATTGTCCAAGAATCTATCGACTAACACTGGGTGGTCAGGAGTTATGTCAGTTGCGCGTGTGATGAAGCCACCTAGAGCAGCATCATCGTAAACAATCTCCATACCACGTCCACCAAGAACAAATGAAGGGCGTACAAGTACTGGATAACCGATTTCATGTGCAATCGTTGTCGCTTCTAATTGCGATGAAGCCATTCCAAACTGAGGAGCTGATAAGCCTTGTTCTGCCAGGATGTTTCCGAAAGCACCGCGTTCTTCAGCTAAATTAATAGCATCAGGTGAAGTTCCTAAAATTGTTACCCCATTAGCCTTTAGTCCAGCAGCCAGACCAAGCGGAGTTTGTCCACCTAGCTGAGTAATTACACCGAGAACCGGGCCTGCAAGTGATTCAGCATGAACAACTTCGAGCACATCTTCAAGGGTTAGCGGCTCAAAATACAACCGATTACTAGTGTCGTAATCCGTGGAAACCGTTTCTGGATTGCAGTTAATCATGATTGTCTCGTAACCAGCCTCGCGCAGAGTGAAAGAGGCATGCACACATGAGTAATCAAACTCAATTCCCTGCCCAATCCGATTGGGACCACTTCCCAAAATGATTACCGCTGGAGTTGTACGAGAACGTACCTCGGTCTCTTCCTCGTAGCTTGAATAATGATAAGGAGTAAAAGCTTCAAACTCTGCGGCACATGTATCGACTGTTTTGTAAACGGGCCGCAGACCAAGATGGTGTCGAGTTCTTCGTACTTCTTCTTCAGTTACTCCACGCAAGATGGCAATTTGTGAATCAGAGAAACCTTGCGTTTTGGCTGTGCGAAGGAGCTCTTTTGTTAGCTCTCCAGGTTGTGCGATAACTGCTGCTTGCTCATTAATGATCTCGATTTGTCGCAGATACCAACGATCTATTTTCGTCGCTTGATATACCTGCTCGATACTGGCCCCAGCCCACATAGCTTTTTGGACTTGTTGCAATCTATATTCCGTTGGAAACCTCATAGCTTGTAGTAATGAAGAAAGTTCAGAGGGCGAAACTTGCGGCCAAGAGAAAATCGCTTCTTTACGTTCGAGTGACCGCAGCGCTTTCATGAGTGCCTCTGAGAATGAACGACCAATGGCCATTGCTTCACCGACACTCTTCATCGTCGTAGTTAAACGAGGATCTGCATCTGCAAACTTTTCAAATGCAAAGCGAGGCATCTTAACAACTACATAGTCCAAAGTTGGTTCGAAGGAAGCCGGCGTAACCTTGGTAATGTCATTTTGAATTTCATCTAGTGTGTATCCGATGGCCAATTTTGTGGCAATTTTTGCAATAGGAAACCCAGTTGCTTTAGAAGCTAGAGCACTCGAGCGAGAAACTCGAGGGTTCATCTCGATAACAATAATTCGACCATTGTCGGGATTTACCGCAAACTGAATATTGCAGCCACCAGTATCAACACCTACTTCACGAATTATGTCCATCGAGAGATCACGCAATTTTTGGTACTCAACATCTGTCAAAGTCATCGCCGGTGCCACTGTGATTGAATCTCCGGTGTGCACGCCCATTGGATCCAAGTTCTCAATAGAACAAACAATTACTACGTTGTCTTTTCGATCTCTCATTACTTCAAGTTCATACTCTTTCCAGCCGATGATTGACTCTTCAAGAAGTACTTCAGAGGTCGGGCTGTGACGCAATCCAGCACCTGCGATTTGGCGCAATTCAGCCTCGTTGAAAGCGATTCCAGAACCTAAGCCGCCCATCGTGAAAGAAGGTCGAACCACAACAGGGTAATTCAGGACTTCTACCGCCGCCATGATTTCTTCCATAGTGTGGCAAATCTTTGATTTAGCTGACTCTCCTCCTACTTTCTCAACAATTCCACGGAACAACTCACGGTTCTCGCCCCGATGAATAGCATCAACATCAGCGCCGATAAGTCGAACGCCGTACTTTTTTAAGGTTCCGCGTTCATATAAACCAATAGCAGCATTCAGGGCTGTCTGTCCTCCTAATGTTGCAAGCACGGCGTCAGGCTTTTCGTGAGAGATTATTCGCTCGATAATTTCTGGAGTAATGGGCTCAATGTAAGTTGCATCTGCAAATTCAGGATCGGTCATGATCGTTGCTGGGTTTGAGTTGATCAGGATCACTCGAATACCTTCAGCACGAAGAACACGACAAGCCTGAGTTCCAGAATAATCAAACTCACATGCCTGACCAATAACAATAGGACCGCTACCGATTACCAAAACACTTTTAATTGATGAATCAAGACCCATTATGAACGTACCTTCTTAGACATGCGGGCTACGAAACGATCAAATAAATACGCAGCATCATGTGGACCCGCAGCTGCTTCTGGGTGATATTGCACGGAAAAAGCTGGTCGATCTAGTAGCTGCAACCCTTCAACTACACCATCATTTAAACATACATGTGTTACTTCTCCGCGACCAAATACGGTTGAGAACTCAGCATCTGTTGGTGCTTTTACTGCGAAACCATGATTATGAGCTGTTATTTCAACTTTACCCGTGTTCTTATCCATTACAGGCTGATTAATTCCGCGATGACCAAATTGCAATTTATAAGTTTCAAAACCAAGAGCCCGTCCAAGAATCTGATGACCAAAACAGATTCCGAATAGAGGAATCTCGGCTATAAGAAGTTCACGTACAACCTCTATTACATCGGTCATAGTCGATGGATCTCCAGGGCCATTGGAGAGAAATACTCCATCAGGCTTGATTGCCATTATTGCTTTTGCAGAAGAATCAAAAGGCATGACGTGGACTTCAACTCCGCGCTCTGCCAACGCACGAGGCGTCGCTCCTTTTATGCCTAGATCAAGGGCTGCAACCGTGAACTTCTTTTGTCCGATAGCTGGAACAACGACCGTTTGAGGCGTTGATACATCGCGTACCAAATACGCACCCGTCATGGCCTCTGCTTTACGAACCTCGACAACCATTTCTTCGCGAGATAGATCAAGACCTGAAAAAATTCCTACACGCATGGCTCCGCGATCTCGCAGGTGACGTGTAATAGCCCGAGTATCTACTCCTTGGATTCCAATGATTCCTTGGGAAATTAATTCTGCTTCTAAATCATTTTGTGAGCGCCAATTTGAAGTCATTGACGAAGGATTGCGCACGACAAATCCTGCAACCCAAATCTTAGAAGATTCGTTATCTGCATCATTAACGCCGGTATTTCCTATATGCGGAGCAGTCATGATGACAACTTGTTTGTGATAAGACGGATCAGTCAGAGTTTCTTGATATCCCGTCATGCCAGTTTGAAAAACCGCTTCGCCAAAGGTTTTCCCTGTCGCTGCCCACGAAGTACCTTCAAAGACTCGGCCATCATCAAGGACAAGGAATGCACTGGTCACTTCTTGCCTCCATTCGAAGAAACTGTTCCCTGGTTATATGTTGCATAGCCTTTAAAGAAGGTATGTGTGATCACACCTGGTAACTCATGGCCATGGTATGGAGTGTTTGAAGACTTTGACAGAACTAAATCGCGGTCTACGGTCCATTTCTGCGTTGGGTTAATCACAACAAGATTGGCAATCGAACCAACTGCTATAAGTTGACCGTGGTTTTCGTATCCACCAATGCGAGCTGGTGTAATTGACATTCGATCAGATACTTGATTCCAATTCATTAATCCTGTGTCAACCATCGTTTTTTGAACTATGGAAAGGGCTGTTTCTAGACCCAGCATTCCAAAAGCAGCTTCTTGCCACTCACATTCCTTGGATTCTGTTGGATGAGGTGCGTGATCTGTGGCAACAATATCGATGGTTCCATCGGCCAACGCTTCACGTAGTGCATGCACATCTGCTTCAGTCCGCAACGGAGGATTGACTTTGAACACAGGATCATACGAACTTGCTAGATCATCGGTCAGAAGAAGATGATGAGGCGTAACTTCTGCAGTCACATTTATTCCACGCGCTTTTGCCCAACGAATAATCGCAACTCCACCAGCTGTTGTTAAATGACAGATGTGAAGACGGGATTTGACGTGATCGGCAATTAAGACATCTCGCGCAATAATCGCTTCTTCTGCTACTGCTGGCCAACCTTTGAGTCCTAAACGAGCGGAAATTTCCCCCTCATTCATTTGAGATCCGATTGTCATGCGGGGATCTTGTGCGTGCTGGGCGATCACTCCCCCAAATTTCTTGATGTACTCGAGTGCTCGTCGCATTACTAATGGATCAGACACGCAATTGCCGTCATCACTAAATACTCTGACTCGTGCAACAGAGTCTGCCATGGCACCTATTTCAGAAAGTTCTTCACCTTTCAATCCTCGGGTGACAGCGCCAATCGGAAACACATCTAATAAACCAGCTTCTTGTCCTAAGCGATAGACCTGCTCAACAACACCTGCAGTATCGGCGACAGGGGAAGTATTTGCCATGGCCGAGACCGCGGTAAAGCCACCTTTAACCCCAGCTCTACTTCCGCTTAGAACTGTTTCGGCATCTTCTCTTCCTGGTTCACGCAGGTGAGTGTGAAGATCAACTAAACCAGGCAATACAACGCAACCGTTTGCCTCAATAACGTTTTTGGTCTCGTCGTTAATTCCAGACCCGACTGCGGTAATCACTCCGTTAGCGATAGCAATATCTACTTGCTTTCCATCGGGAAGTGCAACTCCCTTGATCAAATAGTTCAAAGTAGTCATTTAATTACTCCCAACTTCTAAGGCTCCGCCGGCAAGAAGAACATAGAGAATCGCCATTCGAACACTCACGCCATTGGTTACCTGTTCAGTAATAACAGAACGAGCACCGTCTGCTACTTCAGCTGAAATCTCAAGACCACGGTTCATAGGACCAGGGTGCATCACGATTGCCCCCGATTTCATATTAGCCATTCGTTCACCATTTAAACCGAAGTATCGAGAGTATTCGCGAGCATTAGGGAAGAAAAGATCTGACATTCTTTCCTGTTGAACGCGCAACATCATTACAACATCTACATGTGGAATTACTGAGTCAAAATCATAAGAAACAGTCACCGGCCAACTCTCAATACCAACCGGAAGCAATGTTGGTGGAGCAACTAATGTAACCTGCGCGCCCAGTAGTGACAGCAACAAGACATTCGAACGGGCAACACGAGAGTGCAGGATGTCTCCGACAATCGCCACGCTAAGTCCCGACAGATCACTAGCACCCATACCCAGGTGTTTACGAATAGTGAAAGCATCTAGCAACGCTTGACTTGGATGTTCATGCGTTCCGTCTCCGGCGTTAACCACACTTCCTGACATCCACTCGGAATCTGCCAGTCTTTGTGCCGCACCTGATGCAGAGTGTCGAATAACAACCGCGTCGGCACCCATGGCTTGAAGTGTCATGGCTGTGTCTTTGAGGGATTCACCCTTGCTAAGACTCGAACCTTTTGCCGAAAAATTAATAACATCTGCCGAAAGTCGCTTGGCCGCGGCTTCAAAGGAGATGCGAGTGCGTGTTGAATCCTCTGCAAAGAGATTAACAATCGTGCGACCACGCAAGGTAGGTAGCTTCTTTACTGCTCCATCACTGACTCGAGCTAACTCAGTTGCTGTATCAAGAATTGAAATTGCTTCCGATTTACTTAGGTCTGCAATCGAGAGAAGGTGGCGCATTATTCGCCTCCCTCTTCGATAGTTACTTCATCACGGCCGTCAATCTCGCTTAGTAAAACTTTTACTGATTGATTTTTGGAAGTTGGGAGGTTCTTACCAACAAAATCAGCCTTTATTGGAAGCTCTCTATGTCCTCGATCGACCAATGCTGCAAGTTGCACAGTCCGAGGACGACCAATTTCACCCAAAGCATCAAGTGCGGCTCTAATGGTTCGACCTGAGAACAACACGTCATCAACCAAGATCAGATCCCTACCTTCAATTCCTGATGTAGGAATCTTGGTCGGCATGATGGCTCGTGGTGGGCGCATTCTTAAGTCATCCCGGAACAAGGTTATGTCCAAGGTTCCAGTCGGTATTTCACTGCCTTCTATCGAACTGATGATTGAAGAAATTCGGGTGGCCAGATGTGCACCACGTGTGGGAATTCCGAGAAGAACTATGTTTGATGACCCTTGATTTTTTTCAAGAATTTCATGGGAAATACGAGTCAACGCACGTGTGATGTCTTGTGCGGACAGGGCTACGCTCATGTAAATCTCCTTTCCCACCTCTCTGGATGGGTCGTTAAAGGATGCAGGGCAGATACTAGCACCTAGCTATACAGCCTGTGGATACTCGAAACCTTGGGTGTCGCATCACCCATATTCTCACTTTCATGGAAACCATTCACGCTCAGACAGAAATAGAAACCCTTCACATACGCATGCGTCAGATTCGAGAATCTCGCAATCTGACACTCTCTCAGGCCGCAAAACTTTCAAAAGGAAACCTAACGGCTATCGCCTTGGGCTCTTACGAACGGGGTGATAGGTCAGTGAGCGCGCAAAAATTAATCGCCATTGCAAACCTCTATGAAGTGCCTATCTCAGAACTGTTTGCTGCTCCACAGAAATTCATGGCCGAAGAGCGAATTAGTATCGACATACGACGAATACTTTTAACTTCCGATCCTGTGGCAAAGAAAGTTACTGAGGTAATTCGAAATATCGCCCGCATGCGGGGTGACTGGAACGGTGAAGTGATCTCTTTGCGCGCTCAAGACGTTAACAATTTGCTTGTCTTTACGGGTTTAACTGATAGAGAAATCCAGAACGTAATATCTACCTACGGATTTCCTAGATCGAAATAGTGTCCTTGATACTGGCGATGCGGCCCAACACCCCATGAATGTACTTTGAAGAGTCATCGCTAGAAAGCTCCTTGGCTAGATCCAAGGCTTCATCGATGGCAACGCTAGTTGGAACAGAGCTAGACCAGAGAATTTCATAAATACCCAAACGCAAAATATTGCGATCTACAGCTGGCAATCGATCCATATCCCAACCCTGAGCATAGGTTGTAATCAGTTCGTCAATCTTGCGTCGATTTTCTGAAACACCTTTAACGAGCTCACGTGTGTATTCTCGAATTGGTCGGGCATCAGGTCCTTCTGCAGGAATATCCCGTGCTTCTAAAGTTTCGACCAAATTGGTGCCTCGGATATCTGTTTCATACAAAAGATCCAAGGCATGTTTGCGAGCCTTACTACGAGCGGACACTAGTTTGCGCGACCCTGGTAAGACCCGTCACGTGTGTCAACCAGAACAACTTCATCCTGCTTAATGAACAGCGGAACCTGAATTTCAATTCCAGTTTCAACTGTTGCTGGCTTCGTTCCACCAGATGAACGATCTCCTTGGATTCCAGGTTCTGTGTAGGTAATCTTTAGTGGAACTGAAGCTGCTAGTTCGATATACAAAGGGTTGCCTTCGTTAACTGCAACGATTGCCTCAGTGTTCTCCAACATGTAATTAGCGGCGTCTCCAACAGTTGCAGCGCTGATTGACATTTGATCATAGGTTTTTGTGTCCATGAAAACGAAATCATCGCCCTCTTTGTACAGATACTGCATTTCACGCTTTTCAAGGATTGCGACATCAACTTTTACACCAGCGTTGTATGTGCGATCAACGACCTTGCCACTTAGGACAGACTTCAACTTAGTACGAACAAAAGCTGGACCCTTGCCTGGCTTTACATGTTGGAATTCAACGACGGTCCATAGTTGACCTTCGATATCAAGTGTCATTCCATTTTTAAGATCATTTGTAGTTGCCACGACTAATCCGCCCGCTCTTTATCTAATTGGTTTAATTCAAAACTATTTGAAGGGGTAAGGATACCCGTCCCGTAGGGGTGCTTTGCTACGCCGATACTAAATTTTGCATAGCAATGATGGCCAAAACATAGGAATTTGGCCCAAATCCACCGATAGTTCCATTTGCTACACCAGATATCACTGAGGTGTGTCGAAATTCCTCTCGCGACAGGGGATTAGATAGATGGACTTCAATCAAAGGAGACTTAACAAGTTCAGCTGCATCACGAATCGCATATGAATAATGGGTAAACGCCGCAGGATTTATTATGACTGGAACATTCGCATCGGCTGCTTCATGTAGCCAACCGATAATAGTTGCCTCATCATCACTTTGACGAACATCGGCCTCGAAATCGTGCTTTTTCGCAGCGATCTCAATCATAGATTTTAATTCGCCGTAATTGAGATCCCCATAAAGGGAAGAATCTCGGATATCCAAACGCGAAAGATTCGGGCCATTTATCACAAGTAACTTCATGAACTAATTCTCTCATAGGCAGCATCTAGTTCGGCGGAGGTTAAGTCTTCCAGGCGAACAGTCGAACCTATGCCATTTAACGCAACAAATCTGATTGTTGTACCGCGAGCTTTCTTGTCTAAGGCCAACAAAGGCGCAAGTTTTTGCCAGGCTTGTCGATCAAAAGAGACTGGCAATTGATATGCAGTCAATAATGTTCGATGCAGCGCAAGTTCGTCAGCGCTTATTAAGCCACGAGCTGCTGCTAATTCGGCTGCATAGACCAGTCCAATGGACACGGCCTCACCATGGCGCACTTGGTACTTAGAATAAATTTCTACTGCATGACCAAGCGTGTGACCGTAATTGAGAGCTTCACGAGCAAAACTCTCTTTGAAATCTGATGACACAACCTCTGCTTTTACAGTTACTGACCTGCGAATTAACTCAGAGAGATCTGCTTGTGACTCGCGCAGAGTTGGCACTGAGTGCGCAGCCGCTAGTGTCAGAATTTCAGGATCCGCGATGAATCCACATTTGATCACTTCTGCCATACCGGCTGAGAAATCACGGTCAGACAAGGTACTCAAGAAATCATTGTCTATCAGTACTGCTAATGGAGAATGGAATGCACCAATTAGATTCTTTCCGTAATCCGAGTTAATGCCAGTTTTTCCTCCGACTGAGGCATCAACCATCCCAGCCAATGATGTTGGCACTGCTATCCAATCCATACCGCGCAACCATGATGCAGCTGCATACCCTGCTACATCTGTAACTGCTCCCCCGCCGATTCCAATAATCAAATCCGAGCGTGTAAATCCTGCCGCACCCAGCCAATTCCATAAGTTCGTAAGTGATGTAATGCTCTTGCCATCTTCACCATCTGGAACTTCGAACACATGAACTTCTGAATCAATCTCTTTAAGGGAAGATAGATCTGGGCAAAATTTCCTCGAAACGACAACGGCTACCCGCGCTCGGTTTTTGCACAAATTCACCGTATCGGAAATCCATGAACTAGTTAACGTTACTGAATATGTACGCTCGGCCACTACTAAGATTGAAGTCATGGCAAGTTCGATTCGATGACGGCTATTACTTCATCGACGGTCATATCATCAACTTTAATAGATTGCGTTGCGAGTTTCTCGTAAATCGGACGTCTCTTGTCTGAAAGAGCCTGCCACTGCGCGCGAGGATTACCAAGTAGCAAAGGTCGATCCCGATTAAAACCAACTCTTGGCGCAGCAGTAGCAAGGGAGACATCGAGGAAAACGATGATCGAACCTGACGAAGCAATACAGTCTTGTGCTTCTTTTGAAATAGGAGCGCCTCCGCCAAGACTTATGACCGCGGTCTCTTCTTGAAGTACTTCCTTAAGGGTTTCAAATTCAACGCTACGAAAATACTCCTCCCCATTATCAACAAATAGATCCGTGATTTTCTTGGATTCTTTTAACTCAATCAAAGCGTCTGTATCGATAAAGGGCCATTGTAAATGAGAAGCTAAAGCAACACCTATTGTGCTTTTTCCGCTGCCTGGTGCACCAATTAGAACAATTCGTGTCATTGCAACACGTTACTTAAAGTTCAGATTCGCAATGTAGGACTCAAAATTGCGACGTGTTTCAGTCACTGAATCTCCACCAAACTTTTCAAGTACCACCTCGGCCAAAACCAACGCCACCATTGCCTCAGCAACAACTCCTGCCGCTGGAACAGCGCAGACATCTGATCTTTGATTTATCGCCTTTGCGGCTTCACCAGTTGCAACATCGATCGTATCTAGTGCTTTTGGAACTGTTGAGATCGGTTTCATCGCGGCGCGGACACGCAAGATTTCACCGTTAGACATTCCACCTTCAGTACCACCTGCTCGATCAGTGCGACGAACAATCTTTCCACTTGAATCTTTCTCTATTTCATCATGCGCTACAGACCCACGGCGGGTGGCTGTTCTAAAACCGTCTCCGATTTCAACACCCTTGATCGCCTGAATTCCCATTACAGCCCCGGCTAGCTTTGAATCAAGGCGTCTATCCCAATGAACGTGCGAACCTAAACCTGGAGGCATATTGAAAGCTAAAACTTCCACGACTCCGCCCAATGTGTCACCGTCACGATGAGCGTTTTCAATTTCTGTAATCATTTGCTCACTTGTTGCCTTATCGGCACAACGAACTGGATCCGCGTCAATTGCTGACATGTCACCGGCTGAAGGCAAAGCTGCATCATCTGCAACTCGAATAGAACCAATAGAAAGCACATGACTAAGGATTGTTATACCAACAGTTTGCTGGAGAAAGTTTCGTGCGACCGCACCTAGTGCAACACGCGCAGCTGTTTCTCGTGCACTTGCTCGCTCTAAAATTGCTCGAGCATCATCCAAGTCGTACTTCTGCATACCAACTAAATCTGCATGTCCAGGGCGCGGACGTGTAAGGGGTGCGTTTCTTGCTAAGTCTTTAATCTCCTCTTCCGGAACCGGATCAGCAGACATGACTTTTTCCCACTTAGGCCATTCTGAATTTCCGACTTGGATGGCAATCGGTCCACCTTGAGTCAAACCAAGACGTACTCCACCCAGAATTGTTACTTTGTCGGCTTCAAAGTTTTGACGTGCTCCGCGACCAACGCCAAGGCGTCTGCGTTGAAGGTGGAAATCGATATCTGCAGTGGTTATCGAAACAGAGGCAGGGATTCCCTCAACAATGGCACTTAATGCCTGTCCATGAGACTCACCAGCTGTTAACCAACGCATGTGCCTATTCTTGCAGATCAGGCCGCTATCTCGTTGCCAAATATGTTGAAAGCCCTATGAAAATGCTCGGAGCCAACGGGATTTTGGAAGGAATCTTACAACTCACTCCTGCAAGTACCACTATATGAACCAATGCCCAAAGAAACACAAAACCTAGGTAATCGATAGCCGAGAAACTGTAAGTGATGAGTATTAGTGCCAATAACTTTATGTCACCCATCCCCAGTCCAAACATCAACAGAATAAGCAACAGCAAGGCTGACAGTGCAACCTTGTCCAAATCGCCGAGTCCATAGATTGCTAGATGCAAACAAGAAAAGCAGAGCAAAATCCTGTTATAGACGTTGGGGATCACAAAAGAAGAAAAATCGGCAACACATATTGGTAACGCAAGAAGAACTAACGCTAGATCCACACTGCCAAGTTACAGCGAATTGTTCATTCAAAACTATCGCTGTGGATTAAGCAAGTGCCTTTTCACCAGCAGAACGAAGCGTCTTGGCAATCGAATCACGAGAAATAGGGCGTTCTGCAAAGATTGAAGCCTGAGAAATAGCCTGATGAATCAATAGATCTAAGCCATCGATCCCAAATCCTCCACTTTTTCTCCATTGAGCGAGCAACTGAGTGGGCCAAGGGTTATAGAGGACTTCAAAGTAGGTCGAGTGAACTGATTGGATTTGATCGACAAAAACGGAAGCCGTGTTGCCCGGAGTTGTATTGACAACCAAATTAAAGCTTTCAAAGTCAATTGTTTCAGTCCACGTTAAAAAATGTATATCTGTATTTGGAGCGGATTTCCTAATCGCTGCCTCACGGTCAGAACTTCGATTTACAACCGTAACTTTATTACTGAATCCATCACATGAGGCGAGTACTGCTCGAGCAGTCGCTCCGGCTCCAATGACTAAAACATTCCCCTTTGCGTCACGTTGATTGAATTCGAGTGCATACTTGAATCCCTCAACATCCGTGCTGGTTAAATTCCACAATCCGTCTACTTTATGCAACGTGTTACCGCTTTGCACTTGGCGTGACAAATCAGATATTGAATCAGCTATCGACAATGCTTCTTCCTTCAAGGGCATGGTGAGTGACAGGCAATTTAAAGACGAACCCTCACCAGTTAGGAAGTTTCTTAACTCCCCTGATGCAACTTCATATGCTCTATATCTCGCATCAATTCCAAGGGAATCGTAAATCGTATTATGCAAGAGAGGACTCAAAGAGTGAGAAATCGGTGAACCCAATACGCCAGCTGAAATCATCCGAAAACACCCGCCTTTCGGTTCTTCACATAGATAGCTTTCCAGTTATTGAACTCTTCTAATGACTGGGTAAACCGTGTGTCCCCAGGGGCAACTGTAATGAAGTACAACCAATCCCCGACTGCTGGATTTAACGCAGCCGTAATTGCATCTGACCCAGGACTACAAATCGGATCAGGTGGCAATCCATACTTTTTATAAGTGTTGTAGGGCGAATTGATCAAAGTTGATCGGGAGCTTAAGAATATTTCTCCGCGCAACTTCTGAACGAAATGAACAGTTGAGTCCATTTGCAGCGGCAACCCAATACTCAAACGATTATAAATGACTCTGGAAACCTTAGCGAAATCCTTCTGTTCTCCTTCTGCCTGAATAATCGATGCGATAGTCAAAAGTTGAGAGGGATTAAAACGCTTCGTACCAAGAAGTAATTCTCTAGCCGCTGGCTCTTGAGTGAATCGATCAACCATTGCTTGGACCGCTTGATCAGCCGTCGTATCCGCTGGGAAACTGTATTGAGCCGGGAACAAGAGACCCTCGATCTCTCTGAATCCTTCTGGCAATTTCGCATCTGTGAGTGCTCTAGAAACTTCACTTGCTGAAAAGCCATATGTGACCAAAGATTTTGCAATCTCACTCTTCCAATTTCCCTCATAAACTCTAACCAAATTGGGAATGCGCTCTGGATCGAGTAACTGTTCGAGGGCTTGCTTAGCAGAAATTTGTTTCGTTAATCGATGATTTCCGGGTGCAATCTTCTCAGAGCGCTTATCCCCTACCGCAACCCTAAAAAAAGCCTCTGAGGACTTAACGACATCATTGTCGAAAAGAATCTTTGCAATCGCAGAACCCGCGGAACCGGCTGGAATCTCAATGATGACTTCTGCAGCACCTGAAAATGAGGTCTTTGTAGGGAAATCTGGTGCCGCAGAAGGACCTATCCGAGTGAAAAGAAAGGCACCGATCACAACAATGAAAACGGCTGCAATACCTAACCGATTCTTCATTTTCGTTTCTCTATTTCAATTGCAAACTCCAATATTGCTACCGCCGCTGCCATATCAATCGCGTTTTTTGATTCTTTTGCGTTACGGCCAGCTTCCCTCAAATTTCGTGCCGCACTTATTGTGCTCATTCGTTCATCAATTAGTTCAATGGGCGCTTGCGTCAGTGTGTTTAAGAGGGAGGCAAATTCATTCGCTTTCTCAGTGGCAGCGCCATCATCGCCACTCAAAAGTGAAGGTTTTCCAATATAAATTACAACAGGTTCGACTTCAGAGAAAATCTCCGAGATCTGCCGGCCTAAGTTTTTATCTGTAGTCTTTAAAGTAGTCAGCGGAGAAGCCAGAATCGAGTCTGGATCGCTGACCGCAACACCGATACGCACATCACCATAATCAAATGCGATACGACGTCCGCGCTCCATCATTTACCCAATGAGCGCGTTTGAGATCGCAGTCAATGCTTCAAGTGATTTCAAGGCATCAGTTCCGCCGCCTTGAGCGAAATCATCCTTGCCGCCGCCTCCGCCTCCAAGAACTGTTGACCCAATCTTGACCAGTGCACCAGCTTTTACTCCTGTAGTGCGTGCTTGTTCATCAGTTGCTACTACTAAAACCGGCTTACCATCGTTTGCACTAATTAGTGCTACTACTGACTTTGTTGCACGCTCTCGTAGATCGATTGCAATCTTTCGTAAATCATCTCCCGAGACTCCATCTGCCATTACAGCTGAGATATAGGAAATGCCATTGATGACCGTGGCGGTCTTGGCAAGTTCTCCTACTTGTGAAAGTGCTTGAGCAGAACGCACAGTTGCCAACTCCTTCTCAATCTCTTTCATTTTGTTGAGCAAATCAGAAATTCTCTCTGGTAGTTCTTCGGTGCGAGCACCTTTGATCAGATCAGTTAATGAGTTCAGCAGAATATGTTCGCGGGCCAAGAACTTGTACGCATCAATTCCTACCAGTGCCTCAACACGACGAACACCGGCACCAATAGATGATTCGCTCAGCAACTTAATGACGCCTAATTGCCCAGAACGAGACACGTGTGTACCGCCGCATAGTTCGCGAGCCCAATCACCGACACTTACTACTCGAACGACATCACCATACTTTTCACCGAACAAGGCCATTGCGCCAAGTTCCTTTGCCTTTGCTTGACTCATACTCTCGGCAGTTACTTCGAGGTTGTCTAGTAACAGTGTATTCACACGGGATTCGACATCATTTAATACACTTACTGGGACAGACCCAGTTGCTGGAAAGTCAAAGCGGAAGCGACCCGGAGAGTTTTCAGAACCCGCTTGAGTTGCCGTTTCACCAAGAATTTCACGGAATGCTTTATGCACCATATGCGTAGCTGTGTGTGCGCGCGAAATTGCATGACGACGTTCGATATCGATTTCAGCGAAAGCTTCGCTACCAACCTCAATAGAACCACTAATCACCCGACCGCGGTGAACCGATAGTCCCGGCACTGGTGACTGAACATCATCGATTTCAACAATGGCGCCGTTGCTCAATGTGATGCGACCACCATCGGCTAACTGACCACCACCCTCGGCATAAAAAGGTGTGCGATTCAAAACAACATCAACGTCAACACCTTCGGAGGCACTTGCTACTCCAACTCCATCAACGAGAATGCCTGTGAGTTTAGATTCAGAACTTTGGTGTGCATAGCCAATAAATTCGCTCTTTCCGCTCTTATCAGCGATAGCTTTGTAAACAGAAACATCCGTATGTCCCGACTTCTTGGACTTGGCATCTGCTTTTGCGCGATCCTTTTGCTCTTTCATCAAGCGTCGGAAGCCATCCTCATCAACTTCAAGACCTTCTTCGCGTGCCATCTCGAGCGTTAAATCAAATGGGAATCCATATGTATCGTGGAGTTTGAACACTTCATCACCTGGCAAAACGGTTGCCTTACTCCTCTTCAGAGCAACTGAAGCAAGATCAAAGATTTGGGTTCCACTCTTTAAAGTTTGCAAGAAACTTTCTTCTTCAGAGACGCTGACTGACAAAATGCGCTTCTGATCGGCAACTAACTCTGGATACTGAGGTCCCATCGCACCTATTGCCGAAATAGTTAATTCAGACATAATCGGATCCATTGATCCCAATAGGCGCATATTGCGGATTGTGCGGCGCATCATGCGACGTAGAACGTAGCCACGGCCTTCATTACCAGGTGTTACTCCGTCACCAATAAGCATCGCTGAAGTACGTGCGTGATCTGCAATTACTCGCAGCGCAACGTCGGATTTTTCAGAAGATCCATATTTAACGCCTGTTAATTCAGAGGCGCGATTAAGGATCTTGATAGTTGTGTCAATCTCATAGATATTCTCAACCCCTTGAAGCAACGCAGCTGTGCGCTCTAAGCCAAGACCTGTATCAATACTCTTTGCTGGTAATTCGCCCAGGATTGGATAACTATCTTTTCCGCCGCCAGCGCCTCGCTCATTCTGCATAAAGACAAGGTTCCAGATTTCAAGATATCTATTTTCATCTGCAATCGGACCACCTTCTGCGCCGTATGCAGGACCACGATCATAATAAATTTCAGAACAAGGTCCACACGGTCCCGGAACTCCCATAGACCAAAAGTTATCGGCCATGTCTCGACGTTGGATTCGCTCTTTTGGAACACCTATCTGCTTATGCCAAATATCTGCGGCTTCATCATCATCAAGGTAAACAGTTACCCACAATTTCTCCTCTGGAAAACCGTAACCACCATCTGCGATAGGGCGAGTTAAAAGTTCCCATGCCAGTGCAATTGCACCTTCCTTGAAGTAATCGCCGAATGAAAAATTTCCACACATCTGAAAGAAAGAGGCGTGACGAGTTGTTTTTCCGACCTCATCAATATCTAGCGTGCGAACACACTTTTGAACCGAGGTAGCACGTGCATACGGTGGTGTTACTTCACCGAGAAAATAGGGTTTGAATGGCACCATTCCGGCATTTACTAGTAAAAGATTTGGATCATCAGCAATCAAAGATGCTGAAGGAACAACCGTGTGGGTTAAACCCTGACGATTATCAGATTCAAAGAAGCGCAGCCAGCGCGAACGGATCTCGGCGGATTCCACTAGCTAGGATCACTCCGCCTTCTTCTTCTTTGAGCGGCCCTTGCTCATTTGAGCTGCAGACAAAAGAGCCCCAGCAACTTTCACTGCAGAACCATTCTTATTCATGAAATCTGTTGTTGCATCATTAACTTTGTTAGAAAGATCTTCTATGTTCTTGGTAACGCGATTGAGGCTGTGTAAAGGACCGTTAACCAAAGTGACCGTTGTGTTGATCTCATCGATAAGCGGAGCGGCCTCATCCGTTAGAACCTTCAGGGATTTGCCTGCTTCATCAACTAAGCGACCAACCCGGATCACTGCATATGCGATAGCTAGCGCGATCACAGCAAGTGATGATGCTGCAATTATTGTTGCAATTCCGCCTGGACCCATACCGTTAGCCTACCTGACCCTTACTTATCTTCGCTGGCTTTTGCTTGAGGAACCCAGTCGATTCCGCTCTCTTTGCGTTGAGCAGGAGTAATTGGAGTCGGTGCTCCTGTTAATGGATCTCCACCACTAGCAGTCTTTGGGAAAGCAATAACTTCTCTAATGGAGTCTGAGCCAGTTAGTAGTGCGCAAACGCGATCTAGGCCAAGTGCGATTCCACCATGTGGAGGTGGGCCATAGTTAAATGCCTCTAATAGGAAACCAAACTTGCTGTTTGCTTCCTCATCGCTTAAACCAATTACGGAGAAAACATCCTTCTGAATGTTGCGATCGTGAATACGAATCGATCCGCCACCCAATTCAGTTCCATTGAGAACAATGTCATATGCGTAGGCAAGTGCTGAAGCTGGATCAGACTTAAATGTTGCAGCAAATTCAGGCTTAGGACCAGTGAACGGATGATGAACCGCTGTCCATCCGCCGTTGTCTGTTGGCTCAAACATTGGTGCATCTACTACCCACAAAAATTCCCACTTACCATCCGGAATTAACCCACATCGCTTACCAATTTCTAAACGAACCGCGCCCAAAAGATTCAGTGATGCGGTGCGTTCACCTGCTGCAAAGAAAATCGCATCTCCAGGCTTCGCGCCAACAGCTTGAACGACACCCGCAGTTTCCTTTTCAGAAAGGTTCTTTGATACCGGACCACCAAGGGTGCCGTCTTCATTAACCAAAATATATGCAAGACCCTTAGCACCACGTGCTTTTGCCCAGTCCTGCCATGCATCCAACTCGCGACGAGCAGATGATGCTCCCCCAGGCATAACAACAGCACCAACATAAGGTGCTAGGAACACTCTGAACTCCGTGTCCGCGAAAAATGTTGTCAGATCAACAAGTTCATTTCCAAAACGAAGATCTGGTTTATCCGATCCGTAGTTGGTCATCGCATCTGCATATGTCATGCGCTTCAACGGAAGTGGAATGTCGTAATTGACTGTTTCTTTCCAAACACGAGCGACAATCTTTTCTGCAACAGCCAGGATATCCTCTTGATCGATAAAAGACATTTCGATATCTAACTGCGTGAACTCTGGTTGGCGATCAGCACGGAAGTCTTCATCGCGGAAACAGCGTGCGATCTGGTAGTACCTTTCCATGCCTGCAACCATGAGCAGTTGCTTAAATAGTTGTGGTGATTGAGGTAGCGCATACCAACTACCTGGCTGTAAACGAACTGGTACTAAAAAGTCACGTGCACCTTCCGGTGTTGATCTAGTTAGGTATGGCGTTTCAATCTCCAGGAAAGTTTCTTCTTCCATTACCCGACGAATTGTTGAGGTGACCTTTGAACGCAGACGCAAATTGTGAGCAGGCTTCTCACGGCGTAGATCGAGATAGCGATAACGCAGGCGAACTTCTTCATTGATATCTGTGTCATCACCGCTATCTACTGGAAACGGCAATGGTGCAGACTCTGACAAGACAACAACTGTGTCTCCCATAATTTCAATTTCACCTGTAGCAATGTTTGAGTTCTGATTTCCATCTGGGCGAGCAACAACTTCACCGGTAATGAGCAAACAGCACTCTGCTCGCAAAGAGCCTGCGACCTTCTCGTCTCGAATAACTACCTGAACTGATCCAGAGGCATCACGAAGGTCAATAAAAGCCACACCACCATGATCGCGACGACGTGACACCCAACCTGCAAGCGTGACTGTCTGACCCGCGTGGAATTTACGTAGTGATCCTGCTTCATGTGTGCGCAACATTAATTATTCCAATTTTTCCGATTTAGAGAGCTTCTAGCAATGAGTCAATCTTAACTGACAATGTGTGACCAGATTTCATCTCTTTCAACTCAACGGTTCCGCTGGATATCTCTGACTCGCCAAGAACAATCACATGTGTCGCACCGCTCTTGTCCGCGCCCTTCATAGCACCCTTGAGTGCGCGATCACCAAATGCTATTTCTACGGTTTTTCCATGAGAGCGCAGATCCGAGGCAATGGCTAGTGCTTTGACCTTTGCCGCCTCCCCCAAAGGAATGATAAAAAGGTTTGAAACGAAAGCATCGTTGGCAATAACACCTTCGGCTTCTGCTGCCAACAGTGCACGATCAACACCTATTCCAAATCCAATACCAGAAAGAGATTGACCACCGAGTTGCGCCATAAGGCCGTCGTAACGTCCACCACCACCGATACCTGATTGGGCACCTAGTAATTCATGAACGAATTCAAATGTAGTGCCGGTGTAGTAATCCAAACCACGAACCATTCGAGGATTAACAACATAGGAGATACCTAATGCATTTAAATACTTCTGAACTTGTGCAAACTGTCGACGAGAATCTTCGTTAAGGTAATTGATCAATAACGGCGCATCTGCCATGGCCTTGCGCATATCTTCTCGTTTATCGTCAAAAAGACGCAGCGGATTAATCACAGCGCGTGCCGCAGTTGCCTCATCCAAAGTTAACGTTGAAATATATTTCACTAGATCAATCCGATGTGCTGCTCGGGATTCGGCATCACCTAATGAGGTAATTTCTAATCGATATTTGCTAAGCCCAATGGCTCTAAAGCCTGCATCGGCTATCGCAATGACCTCTGCATCTATTGCTGGGTCATCCAAACCGATAGCTTCAATTCCAACTTGATAGAACTGACGATAACGTCCAGCTTGCGGGCGTTCTGCGCGGAAGAACTGACCCGAGTACCAAACCTTTACCGGCAATTGTCCACGATCTAAACCATGTTCGATCACTGCGCGCATAACACCAGCAGTTCCCTCGGGACGCAAAGTAATCGAACGTCCACCGCGATCTTCAAATGTATACATCTCTTTTGATACAACATCTGTGGATTCGCCAACACCGCGAATGAAGAGTTCTGTATCTTCAAAAACCGGTAGCTCAATTAATTGATAGCCGGCCAACTTTGCAGGAGCAATCAAACTCTCTCGAACAAATTCAAAAGAACTAGATCTACTTGGAACATATTCACTAACACCCTTTGGTGCAGATATTTTCTGTCCAGCCATTAGTAACGACCTACCAAACTCTTAAGGTATGGATTGTTCTTCTTTTCATGTGCCATCGTCGTATCCGGTCCATGCCCAGGCAATACTCGTAAATGATCCGACAATGGAACGACTTTTTTGCGCAACGTTTCTTCCATATCTTTAGCCGACCCAGTAGGCAGATCGGTACGTCCTATCGAACCAGCAAACAGGACATCCCCGCTGACCAATACCTCATTGGAAACTTCAAACATCAATGAACCGCGTGTGTGGCCGGGTGCGTGAATAGCTCTAAAGGAAAGACCAACCAGATCGATCACGTCGCCATTTCGTAGTTCACGAACATCCTTTGGTTCTGAAAAACTCATCCCTGAAAGAGTTGCTACAAAATCGGCCCCATGAAGATTTTCTGGATGGGCCAGAAATGCACGATCTTCGCTATGGATGTAGGAAGCTATTCCGTAGCCATCTGCGATCGATTGAATCGAAAAGGTGTGGTCCAAATGTCCGTGCGTAGCAATCACAGCTACCGGCTTTAGGTTGTGTTTTTCCAAAAGTTCAGTCAATTGATGCGACACATCCGGCATGCCTGGGTCGATCACAACGCACTCAGCCCCAGGTTCGGTTGCTATAACCCAGCAGTTGGTGGCAAACATTGGTGCGGCAAAGGAGTCGATCAGCATCACTTCACCCTCCCAATCCACGCTCAATTAAGGGTGCGATTGACGCTCACACCATGAGACAGGGTACCTTTTGCACACGAATACACCCTCCACCCACGCTCAGAAGTGTTAAAACTTCTAAGCATCGCACCCACCACATAGCGAACTTCGTAATGAAGAAACGCGCTGAAAGGATCACTCTCATGACAGATATGAATTTCCCTCACCAGGCCAGCGCAGCAAGTGCGTTGATCGGAGATCCTTCAGCTTTTGGTCGAGTCGCAGAAGATGGAACAGTTTATGTTCGTACCTCACACGGTGAAACAGCCGTAGGTTCATACCCAGGAAAAACACCTGAAGAAGCGTTGTCCTACTTCGTTCGCAAATTCGAAGTTCTTGCGGCAGAAGTTGCACTCCTTGCAGCACGTATCAAAAGCGGCGCAATGGTCCCTTCGGATGCATACGCCGCCGTTAAGAAACTTCGCGATCAAGTGAAGGAATTAAACGGCGTTGGAGATCTAGAAGCACTTGCGGCATCAGTTGAACAAATTGAACCCTTGATCGAAGGACATCGTGAAGCGTATGAGGCGAAGAAAGCTTCAGAGACAGCGGCCAAGGCTGCACGACGTGAGCAAATAATTGTCGAGAAAGAAAAGATTGTGGCTGAAGCAGAGAGTTTGGCCTTATCTGAAAGCTGGAAGAGCACCGGTGATCGTCTGAAGGTTCTTCTTGACGAGTGGAAGGCAGCGCCTCGTCTCGATAAAAAGGCAGATGCAGATCTTTGGAAACGTTTTTCTTCTTCACGCAACAAATTTGATAAGCGTCGTCGAACACACTTTGCCTCCCTTGAAGCAACTCAGTCTGTAGTTGCTGATGCCAAGAAGGCAATCGTTGAAGAGGCTGAGAAGCTAGCGACATCAACAGAATGGGTACCAACTGCAAAGCGTTTCAAGGCGCTCATGGATCTTTGGAAAGCTGCAGGACGTGGCAAGAAGAATGATGATGCAAAACTATGGACACGTTTTAAGGCCGCGCAAGATCAATTCTTTGCTGCTAAAAATGCAGATCTAGAAAAGCGTGATGTGACTATGGCAGCCAACCTTGCCAAGCGAGAAGAATTACTAACACTCATCGAAGCTGTTCTTCCTATTACCGATCTCAAGGAAGCACGTAAGAACCTGAATGAGCACCTTCGCGCATGGGAGAAGATCGGTATGACTCATCGCGATAAGCGCGCCGCTTTAGATGCACGTGTTGCCAAGGTTGAGTCTGTGGTCAAGGAAGCCGAAGCCGAGATCTGGCGTAAGACTGATCCTGCGGCAAAGAAGCGCGCACAAGAAGTTGTTGCGCAACTAACTGAATCTATTGCTAATTATGAAAAGGCTGCTGCAAAGTTTGCTGCTAGCGGAAACACAAAGAAATCCGCAGAGGCTGCAGAGTCAGCAACTGCTCGTAAGGTGTGGTTGGCCGAGGCTGAAAAGGGATTAGCTGAATTTAACTAATTGTTGGTTGTTCGATAAACATCGTAAACACCTTCAATGCCTCGCACCGCAGCCAGGACAGAATCTAAGTGAGTGGCATCTGCCATTTCAAAAGTAAAGCGTGAAAAGGCAGTTCTGTCTTTAGAGGTAGTTACAGACGCACTCAAAATATTTACATGCTGTTCTGACAAGGTGCGCGTAACATCTGCCAAAAGCGATGCACGATCTAAAGCTTCAACTTGGATATTGACCAAAAATACTGAGGAAGCCCCCATGCGCCACTTAACATTTACTACTCGATCTAATTGATGAACCTGTAAATCATGAGCATTGGTGCAGTCTGATCTATGAATTGAAACTCCACTTCCCTTAGTGATGAAGCCCATGATTGGGTCGCCGGGTACAGGCGTGCAACAACGGGCAAGTTTTACCAGCACATCATCTGTACCTTCAACATCGACAGCATTACTAGAGCGACGAGTCGTCGGTGCACGATTTGGCAATACATCCATTGTTGGCTCTGGATGTGAATCATCTGCACCTAGTGCTGCTACTAACTTTTCGATAATAGAGGCAGCAGAAACATGACCATCTCCAACTGCTGAATACAATCCTTCGATATCTGGGTAACGTAAATCGTGCGCCAATTCCAATAATGAGTGACCTGCGAAAATCTTTTGTAACGGAAGGCCGGCTTTTCGCATTTGACGGGCTATCGATTCGCGACCTGCATCAATCGCCTCTTCGCGACGTTCCTTACTGAAATAGGCCTTAATCTTGGAACGTGCACGTGGGCTCTTAACAAAGTTAAGCCAATCGCGACTTGGTCCTGCTGATTCGGACTTGTTGGTGACAATCTCGACTACATCGCCGTTGTTAAGGCGTGAATCAAGCGGAACTAAACGTCCATTTACCTTTGCGCCCGCACATCGAAGCCCAACATCTGTGTGAACAGAGAAGGCAAAGTCAACCGGAGTTGAGCCTCCCGGAAGTGCAACAACGCTCCCCTTTGGAGTGAAAACAAATACTTCAGGTGAACCTAGGTCGAAACGTAACGCTTCTAAGAATTCAGATGGGTCTTCAGTTTCTTTTTGCCATTCATGTAATTGACGCAGCCACAGCATCTCGGGGGAACTTTCGGTGTTCTCTGGACCTTGCTTGTATTTCCAATGCGCGGCGATACCAAACTCCGCGCGTGAATGCATATCGTAGGTTCTGATTTGAATCTCGATCGCTTTTCCAGTGGGACCAATAACAGTGGTGTGAAGTGACTGATACAAATTAAATTTAGGCATCGCGATGTAATCCTTGAAACGTCCGGGGACAGGACTCCAACGTGCGTGGATAGATCCCAATACCGCATAACAATCACGAACATCATTGACTAAGACACGTATGCCAACAAGATCATAAATCTCATTGAACTCTCGGCCTCGCACCACCATCTTTTGGTAAACAGAGAAAAAGTGCTTGTTGCGGCCGGTAACTGTGGCTTCAATACTGTCTCGCAAAAGATCTTCCTTAACAGCGACAATTACTTGTTCAGTTAAGGCATCACGTGACGGAGAACGTTCGGCAACAAGACGCGATATTTCTTCAAATTTCTTTGGTTCCAAAACTTCAAAAGAAAGATCCTCAAGCTCCCATTTTATTGCGTTCATTCCAAGGCGGTGAGCTAAAGGGGCATAGATGTCTAGAGTTTCGCGAGCTTTACGAAGTGCACTCTCTTCAGAGACGTACTTCCATGTTCGGGCATTATGTAAGCGATCTGCCAACTTGATGACGAGTACTCGAATATCGCGAGACATCGCAATAACCATCTTGCGTACTGTCTCAGCCTCAGCTGTTGGACCGTAAGCGAGCTTGTCTAGTTTGGTAACACCATCAACTAAATTAGCAACCTCATCGCCAAAGTCAGAGCGCAATTGGGTTAATGAATATTGAGTATCTTCGACAGTGTCATGGAGAAGCGCAGCGATGACAGTTGGTTGATTCAGCCCTAAGTGCGCGAGAATTTCTGCAACAGCTACTGGGTGGGTTATGTATGCCTCACCGGATTTACGAAGTTGACCCTCATGGGCATCTCGCGCCACATCAAATGCGCGAGATACCTCATCAGAATCTACCGAGGCATGATTTTCTTTGAGAGCACTGATTACTGGTGCTATCAAAGTATCCACAAAAGACCTTACTTACGACCCTTGCGCTTTGGCTGGTTACGTGGACCTCGTCCATTGACCGCATCAACTGCAGCAGAGGTTGCAACTGGTGTTGCTCCCCCTGAGCGAGCATTTACGCGCTTTGCAAGTGCCTGCATCGCTGGCTCTTTCTCACGAAGTTGAGCAAGTACTGGAGGTGCGATGAAGATTGAAGAGTAGGTTCCAACTGCAAGGCCAATAAACAATGCAAGTGAAAGATCCTTCAATGTTCCTGCTCCCAATAGGCCTGCGCCTACAAAGAGAATTGAAGCAACAGGAAGTAGTGCAATTAGTGATGTGTTGGCCGAACGAACCAAAGTTTGATTAACCGCATGGTTGACCGCTTGTGAGTATGTTTTGGTTGATGAAGAAGTAATTGACTTTGTATTCTCACGTACCTTGTCAAAGACGACCACTGTGTCATACAACGAATAACCCAAAATGGTTAAGAATCCAATGATCGTGGCCGGAGTGACGTCAAAGCCAACCAATGCATAGATACCAACCGTGATAAACACGTCATGGACAACGGCGGCAATAGCCGCTATCGACATCTTCGGCTCAAATGCCATCGCAAGATAAAGCATCACGACGATCAAGAATCC
>Ga0214919_10001612_pt1 | contig 36572 bp, 36 predicted proteins | sample LL1503_MetaG_FD_177994 | JGI IMG/M metagenome (GOLD analysis project Ga0214919, IMG submission 177994) | Freshwater microbial communities from Lake Lanier, Atlanta, Georgia, United States - LL-1503 | ecosystem: Environmental > Aquatic > Freshwater > Lake | place: USA: Georgia | collected...
TCTTGGTGGGAACCGACCAAATGGAAGCCGGAAAATACATTTCGGAACACGACAAAAAAATTGCCAACAAACTAGCATACGTAATGGCTGGTGGCGATTTATCAGAACCAACATTGGTGTCTGAGCAATATTTATTGGATATTGAAAGAGAAGCTTTTTTGTCGCTTTGCACGGAAAGAAAAACATTGGAACGCATCCAATTTATGTTAACCAAAGGGAAACCGCTAAGAAATTAGAAATTAGAAAATAGATAAAAGACAGATAGATGACAGATAAAATCTGAAAACGAAAAGTCTATCAATCTATTATCTTTTGTCTATCATCTTAAAAATGAAAATTATGAAAACAGCCTATATCGTAAAAGCATACAGAACCGCAGTTGGAAAAGCACCAAAAGGCGTATTTAGATTCAAGCGTCCTGATGAACTCGCAGCAGAAACCATTCAGTTTATGATGAATGAATTGCCAGATTTCGACAAAAAACGCATTGATGATGTCATGGTGGGTAATGCCATGCCGGAAGCAGAACAAGGTCTTAATGTCGGACGATTGATTTCACTAATGGGGTTAAAAGTAACCGATGTTCCTGGTGTAACAATTAATCGTTATTGTGCTTCAGGAATAGAAACTATCGGTATGGCAACAGCCAAAATTCAATCTGGAATGGCCGATTGCATCATTGCCGGTGGTGCAGAAAGCATGAGTTTTATCCCAATGGGAGGCTACAAACCAACACCGGATTATGCTGTTGCAGCTGCCGGACACGAGGATTATTATTGGGGAATGGGTTTGACTGCCGAAGCGGTTGGCAAACAATACAACATTTCGAGAGCCGACCAAGATGAGTTTGCTTATCTATCGCACATGAAAGCTTTGAAAGCGCAAGCGGAAGGTAAATTTGACAACCAAATTGTTCCAATTACTATTGAGCAAACTTTCATTAATGAAAACGGGGAAAAAGAAACAAAATCTTATATCGTCAATAAAGACGAAGGCCCAAGAGCAGGAACTTCAGTGGAAGCGTTATCAGGATTAAGAGCCGTTTTTGCTGCTGACGGAAGTGTAACTGCTGGGAATTCTTCGCAAATGAGCGATGGGGCTGCCTTCGTTTTGGTTATGAGCGAAGAAATGGTCAAAGAACTAAACCTCACTCCTATTGCGCGTTTGGTCGGCTTAGCATCGGCAGGAGTTGAACCCAGAATTATGGGAATAGGTCCAGTGAAAGCCATTCCGAAAGCTTTAAAACAAGCTGGATTACAATTAAAAGACATTGACTTAATAGAATTAAACGAAGCATTTGCTTCACAGTCATTGGCAGTAATTCGAGAATTAGGTTTAAATCCTGATATAGTAAATGTAAATGGTGGAGCAATTGCATTAGGCCATCCTCTAGGTTGTACGGGCACAAAATTGTCAGTTCAACTTTTCGACGAAATGCGTTTAAGAAAAAGTAAATATGGAATAGTCTCAATGTGCGTGGGAACTGGACAAGGTTCAGCTGGGATTTATGAAATATTGTAATTGACAAAAAAAGGAAAAAAGCCATGGCAGACAAAACAAGAGGTGGTCAATTCATCGTAAAAGAGACAAAATGTGAAGACATCTTCACTCCGGAAGATTTCAATGAAGAGCAATTAATGATGCGTGACTCGGTGAAAGAATTCATCGATAAAGAAGTGTGGCCAAATAAAGAACGCTTTGAAAAGAGGGATTTTGCCTTCACGGTAGAATGCATGCGTAAGGCCGGTGAAATGGGATTATTAAGCATTTCAGTCCCTGAAGCCTATGGTGGAATGGGAATGGGATTTGTTGATACGGTTTTGGTTTGTGATTATATTTCTGGGGCAACTGGTTCTTTTTCGTCTGCCTTTGGAGCACATACAGGAATAGGAACCCTTCCCATCACTTTATATGGAACCGAGGCCCAAAAACAAAAATATGTACCAAAATTAGCTACTGGAGAATGGTTTGGGGCTTATTGTTTGACTGAACCAGGAGCTGGGTCGGATGCAAATTCTGGAAAAACAAAAGCAGTCTTATCAGATGATGGAACACATTATAAAATTACGGGGCAAAAAATGTGGATTACAAACGCTGGTTTTTGTTCTTTGTTTATTGTTTTTGCACGGATTGGTGATGACAAAAATATCACTGGATTTATTGTTGAAAATAACCCTGAAAATGGCATTTCGATGAATGAAGAAGAGCATAAACTAGGCATTCGTGCTTCTTCTACGAGACAAGTGTTTTTCGCAGACACCAAAGTACCTATTGAAAACATGCTTTCTGATAGAGGAAATGGTTTCAAAATTGCCATGAACGCTTTGAATGTAGGTCGGATAAAACTGGCTGCTGCTTGTTTAGACGCACAACGAAGAGTAATAACTAATGCCATAAAATACGCGAACGAAAGAGTTCAATTTAATACTCCGATTGCTCAATTTGGTGCTATTAGATATAAACTAGCCGAAATGGCAACCTCTTGTTATGCTGGACAAAGTGCTACTTACCGAGCTGCTAAAGACATTGAAGATAAAATAAAAGATCGAGAAACTGCTGGAGAGTCGCATCAAGAATCTGAATTAAAAGGTATTGAAGAATATGCTATTGAGTGTTCCATTTTAAAAGTAGCAGTTTCTGAAGATATTCAAAATTGTGCCGATGAAGGTATCCAGATTTTGGGTGGAATGGGATTTTCTGAGGATACGCCAATGGAAAGTGCTTGGCGTGACGCCAGAATTGCCAGAATTTACGAAGGCACAAATGAAATCAACAGAATGCTATCTGTTGGAATGTTGATTAAAAAAGCTTTCAAAGGTCACGTTGATTTGTTAGGTCCAGCCACAAAAGTGCAGGAAGAATTAATGGGAATTCCATCTTTTGAAATTCCTGATTATTCGGAATTGTTTACCGAAGAAAAAGAAATGATTGGCAAGTTAAAAAAAGTATTCTTGATGGTTGCTGGCGGAGCGATCCAAAAGTATGGTTCCGATTTAGACGGACACCAACAATTATTAATGGCTGCCGCCGATATTTTGATTGAAATCTATATGGCAGAATCCACTATATTGAGAACCGAAAAATTAGCCAAAAGAGTAGGCGAAGCCAAAGCGCAAGAACAAATTGCCATGGCAAAATTGTACTTATACAAAGCGGTTGACGTGATAACCCAAAAAGGAAAAGAAAGTGTAATTTCCTTTGCTGATGGTGATGAACAACGAATGATGTTGATGGGATTACGCCGTTTTACAAAATACAATAACATGCCTAATATAATTGCTTTGAGAGAAATGATTACAACAAAATTGGTAGCAGAAAACGAATACTGTTTCTAATTATAAAAGCTAGCTTTTAAATAGCGAATTTGTTAAAAAAACCGCAGCTGTTACAATTAATGGTGTGGTTTTTATATTTAAAAATACTCTTTAACATAAAACAAGTGACTTGTAATAGTCAATCCTACATATATTTTTCATAAAATTTCATAGCAATTTAAACAAAAATAGCGTAACTTTAAGTATTTCAATTCGTATTTTGATATGAAAAAATTTACTTTAATTTTTCTGCTATTTATTTCCACAATTGCTTTTGCACAAAACGAAATGTCTACCAAGACAGGGAGCGTCAATTTTGAGGCATCAGTGCCATTATTCGAGGAAGTCGAAGCAACGAACAAAACGGCTTTTTGCGTTTTAAACACAAAAACAGGCGCAATTACAAGTACGGTTTTGATAAAAGATTTTCGCTTCAAAATTCCTATGATGGAGGAGCATTTTAACGATAATTATATGGAAAGCGCCGATTATCCAAAAGCAACTTTTAAAGGAGTTATTGAAGGTTTTAACATGAATATAATTGATACCTCGCCAAAAGAATTCAAACTGATAGGCATATTGAAATTGCATGGAAAATCTAAAAACATCTGCACAATAGCAATTCTCAGAAAAGCGGACTACAAATTAGAAATTATATCAGATTTTGACGTAAACAGCTCCGATTTCAACATTCTAATTCCCGAAATTTTGAGTCTTAAAGTGGCTAAAACTGTAAATATAAAAACCGTATTTTTGTTTAACAGACCTACTTTTGCAAACAATCCTTAAGGGCTTGTTCTAGGGTTATGAATTTAAACTTAAATCCTGTTTTTCCTATTTTTTCCGAAGAAATCCTTCTTCCCGTCAGTATAATTAGAGCCATTTCCCCCAACAGCATTTTTATCAGAAAAGCAGGGACATTTAGTAACCAAATCGAATACCCATATATTTTTGCCATTGCTTTTGAAAAAGTAGCATTCGTTGTATTGTCAGTGATCGCAGCATTGTATGCTGCAGTCATATCGTTGTTTTTTATGGCTTCGAGATAAATGGCACACAAATCGTCAACATGAATCCAAGGCATGTATTGCTTGCCCGAACCCAGCACTGAACCCAATCTCATTTTAAAAATTGGTGTTAATTTCTTCAAGAAACCGTCATCTTCACCAAGAACCAAACCGGTTCGGATTTTTACCACGCGAATTCCAAAATCCGCAATAGTGTCAGCGGCAGCTTCCCATTTTTGACAAGTAATTCCTAAAAAATCATTGGAGGGCAAAGTGTTTTCGGTACAAATATCGTCTCCATTTACAGCTCCATAGATCCCTATTCCTGAAGCCGAAACGAAGGCGTCTAGTTTTTTATGGTTCTTTTTTAAAACCGTGTGAAGTAATTCAATGGATTTTTCCCGACTCTGGACAATTGCTTCTTTGCGTTTTGGCGTCCAACGCTTGTCGGCAATGTTTTCGCCGGCCAAGTGTATAATATAATCAGCTTTTAGTACCGATTCCTCTTCTATGAAATGAGTGGAAACATCCCAGCGGTAATAGGAAATAGCAACTGTGTTTTGTTTCGGACTTCTGGTTAAAATGGAAACAGTATAACCCTTTTCAATCAGTAAACCTGCCAATTTTTTCCCTACAAATCCTGAACCACCGCTTATTAGTACATTTTTCTTCATATATGCAAATTTTGATTTATAAAAATAGCACCTGTATTTCGACAGCTAACTATCGAATCTCCTGTAATTATATTTCTTTGTTTGGCACCGTCTTTTTGTTAATGGTGATTTATACCCACAAATTTAGCCTTTAAAATGACATGCAAAACATTAACATTTATTTTGTTTAACTTTTTTACAATATAGTTAAACATTTATTATCTTTACAAACAATTTAAAAGACACTAAAAATGGCCACTAAAAAACCAACCCTGACTAGAGACAAAATAGTTTCACTATATATGACCTATCGTTTAGAAAATAACGAAAAACCCAAATCCGTATATCAATTTGCAAAAAAAAATGGTTTTGAAGAGAAAGAATTTTACAGTTTTTTTGGGACAATAGAAAGTCTTGAAAAAGAAATATTCAAGACATTTCTGGACAAAACAATTGAATTAATACAGAAAGACACAAACTACGAAGCGTATGACATGAAAAGTAAAATATTGAGTTTCTACTTCACCTTTTTTGAATTATTGTCTGCCAATAGAAGTTATGTGGTCATGAGTTTGAAAGAACATAATAACCAACTGAAGAATCTAATGCAGCTTTCTGGTCTTAGAATCGAATTCAAAAATTATATTACCGAAATCATTTCGGATGAAGTAAGAACCCAACACGAAAAATTTCAAAACTTTCAAGAAAAAGCAATTCAGGAAACTTCTTGGATTCAATTCTTGCTGACGATGAAATTCTGGTTGGATGATGAATCTCCTGCATTCGAAAAAACAGACCTCTATATTGAAAAATCTGTAAAGGTAACTTTCGAATTAATGAATATCGCTCCCATAGACAGTTTAATAGATTTTGGAAAATTTATTTTCAAAGAAAAAATATACAACAAATAATGAAAACCATCGACTACATTCCTACTTCAAAAATTGAAAGAGCTACAAAACTCGTTCAAACCGGTGCAAAAGTGGGAGTAAATTACCTAAAATATTACGGCGAAAAAATGGTTAACAGTGATTTAACCCGCGATAAACTTAATAAAAATAATGCCGAAGATATTTATGACGGACTGAAGAGCTTAAAAGGAAGCGCACTAAAAGTGGCGCAAATGTTAAGCATGGACAAGAGTTTTTTGCCCCAGGCCTATGTAGAGAAATTTTCGTTGTCGCAGTTTTCGGTTCCACCGCTTTCGGCTCCATTGGTTTTGAAAACCTTCAAGGCTAATTTTGGCAAAACACCCTATGAAATTTTTGACGAATTCAATGCCAACTCCGTGAATGCAGCCAGTATCGGACAAGTACATTTGGCCATAAAAAACAACAAAAAACTGGCCGTTAAAATACAATACCCAGGTGTAGCCAACAGCATTTCGTCTGATTTGGCTTTGGTAAAACCCATCGCCATACGAATGTTTAACCTTCAAGGAAAAGATTCTGACAAATATTTCAAGGAAGTAGAAGACAAACTAATTGAGGAAACCAATTATTTATTGGAACTCAAACAAAGTCAAGTAGTAGTTGAAGCTTGCCAAAAAATTGAAAATCTTGTTTTTCCAAACTACTATCCCAACTATTCTTCTGAAAAAATCATCACGATGGATTGGATGACGGGAATCCACCTTTCGGAGTTTACCAATAAAAATGCTGATCAAGAAGTAGCTGATAAAATAGGTCAGGCTTTGTGGGATTTTTATATGTACCAAATTCACATTTTGAGAAAAGTACATGCTGATCCACATCCGGGAAACTTTTTGGTAAATCAAGAAAATCAGTTAGTAGCACTGGATTTTGGGTGTATGAAACAAATCCCAAATGAATTCTACATTCCATATTTTGAATTGATTGACAAGGAAGTTATCGACAATAAAATTCTTTTTGGTGAAAAATTATTCGAATTGGAAATTCTTAGAGTGGATGATTCCAAAGAAGAAATCGAATATTTCACACAAATGTTCTTTGATTTATTGTCGCTTTTCACCAAACCATTCCAATCGAAAACCTTCGATTTCTCAGATGAAGTGTTTTTCGAAAACATCGCCCAATTAGGGGAACGCTTTGCTAACGACACCAACCTTCGAAAAATGAACGGCAATCGAGGATCGAAACACTTTATTTATATAAATAGAACCTTTTTTGGTTTGTACAATTTAATGTTTGACTTGAAAGCCAAAATTATAGTAAATGAATACCTAAAATACTAAAGTTAAAAGAAGTAAATAAAATTATGAAAAACATAGTAATCATTGGAGGAAGCAAAGGAATTGGCAGTGCCATTTTGTTGCAACAGTTGGAATCAAACAAGGTTTACAACATTAGCAGAAATTCGCCAGACATAACTCATCCCAACCTGAAACATTATTCCTTGGATGTATTGCAGGAAACGCTTCCCGAGATAGAAAATATAGACACCTTGATTTATTGTCCAGGATCAATTAATTTAAAACCCATTGGCAGTTTGAGCATAGATGATTTCAGAAACGATTTCGAAATCAATGTGATTGGAGCAGTAAAAACCATCCAAAAATATTTACCAGTTTTGAAAAAAGGAACTAATCCGTCCATCGTTTTGTTCAGCACGGTGGCGGCAAAATTGGGAATGCCTTTTCACGCTAGTATCGCCACGGCCAAAGCTGGAGTCGAAGGTTTGGTAAAATCGCTTGGAGCGGAATTGGCCTCGGTGGTTCGTATCAATGCCATTGCTCCTACCATCACAGAAACCTCACTTGCAGCTGGAATTTTACGAAATGACAGAATGAAGGAAAACATGGTAGAGCGACATCCAATGAAGGGGTATTTGAAACCAGAAGAAGTGGCAAGTATGGCTAATTTCCTGATTTCGGATCAAGCCAAATCCATCTCGGGACAAGTTTTTGAAATGGATTATGGCATTGTGACGTTTAAAATATAAAAAAAGACTGTTTAACATAGAAAATGATGATAAAAGAAATAAAAAGTTACGAGAAAGTGGAACAGTATGATGGAAATATAACAGAAGCTTTAGCGGATAATTACAGAACAATAATTAACAATCTGGGCGAGGACATCAACAGGGAAGGTTTGGAAAAAACACCGGAAAGAGTAGCTAAAGCCATGCAATTTCTCACGCACGGTTATGGACTGAATCCATTGGAAATAATGAAATCGGCACTATTCACCGAAGACCACAAACAAATGATTGTCGTAAAAGATATTGAAGTGTATTCCATGTGTGAACACCATATGCTACCCTTTTTTGGCAAAGCACATGTAGCTTATATCCCGAATGGGAAAATCGTAGGACTGAGCAAAATACCAAGAATAGTGGATGCTTTTGCCCGAAGAATGCAGGTACAAGAAAGATTGACAGACCAAATAAAAGATTGTATACAGGAAGCTTTAAATCCACTTGGAGTGGCAGTAGTTATAGAGGCACAACACATGTGTATGCAAATGCGTGGCATACAGAAGCAGAATTCGGTTACTACAACATCTTCTTTTACAGGGGCGTTCGAAAAAGACAAAACCAGAAAGGAATTCATCAGTTTAGTTTCTAATAAATTGAGTTAAATTTCTTTTCAAGATAAAAACTATGAAAATTCTCTTAACAGGTGCAACAGGATACATCGGGAAGCGACTTTTGCCTATTTTGGTAAAACAAGGTCATGAAGTGGTTTGTTGCGTTAGAGACAAAAACAGGTTTTATTGTCCCATAGAGTTTCAGAAAAATGTGTCGGTCATTGAGGTTGATTTTCTAAAAATAGAAACATTGACAGCAATACCAACTAATATAGATGCCGCTTATTATTTGATTCATTCCATGTCAGATCCAGACGAAAATTATGATGATTTAGAAAATCTTTCGGCAGAAAATTTTGTTTACGGTATTGAAAAAACAACAGCAACGCAAGTTATTTATTTGAGTGGCATCGTGAATGACAAATCACTATCTAAGCATTTGTCTTCAAGAAAAAAAGTAGAAGATGTCTTGAATAGTGGAAAGTTTGCGATGACCACTTTAAGGGCTGGAATCATTGTGGGCTCCGGCAGCGCTTCCTTTGAAATTATTAGAGATTTGGTCAACAAACTTCCGATAATGATTACCCCAAAATGGCTGAATACAAAATGTCAACCCATTGCCATAAACGATGTTTTAGAATTTTTATCAAAATCCCTCAAAAATCAATTAACTTATAACAAAAGTTTTGACATTGGCGGCCCTGATATTCTTACGTATAAAGAAATGCTTTTGGGTTTTGCCAAAGCAAAAAAGTTAAAAAGGTGGATTTACACCGTTCCAATAATGACGCCAAAGTTATCTTCATATTGGTTGTACTTTGTAACTTCGACTTCTTATAAATTGGCCTCGGCATTAGTCAGCAGCATGAAAGTGGAAGTGATTTGCAAAGACAATAAAATCAATGATTTATTAGATGTAAATCCCATGTCCTACGAACAAGCCTTGTCGAGAGCTTTGATTAAAGTAGATGAAGACAAAGTGGCTTCGAGTTGGAAAGACTCCTTGGTAAGCGGAAGATTTAACAACAATATTTCCGAATTTCTAAAAGTCCCGAAGAAAGGATGCTATATCGACAGAAGGAAGAAAGAAATAGAAAGTAAGGACTATACGCTTGAAAGAATTTGGTCTATTGGAGGAGAAACCGGTTGGTATTATGGTGATTGGTTATGGAATTTTCGAGGCTTCATCGACAAATTATTTGGTGGCGTGGGTTCAAGAAGGGGTAGAACCAACAAACACGACATCCATTCTGGCGACGCATTGGATTTTTGGCGGGTATTGTATGCCAACAAAGGGGAAGGTAAATTAGTTTTATATGCAGAAATGAAATTGCCCGGAGAAGCTTGGCTGGAATTCAAGATTATCAACAATACTTTGTATCAATCCGCCACATTCAGGCCTAAAGGAATTTGGGGAAAATTGTATTGGTATGCTATTTTGCCTTTTCACGGATTTATTTTCAACGGAATGTTGAATAAGTTAATTCGGTAATTACTTCAAAATTCCCGATTTGTAAGTTGAAATCGCACGATCTCTAGCAAAGGCATGTTCAACCATTGGCTCACCGTAACCCAATTCGAATTCAGGAATCCATTTTCGAATGTAGATTCCTTTTTCGTCGAATTTCTTGAGCTGGATTTCCGGATTGAAAACCCTGAAATAAGGCGCGGCATCACAACCGGTTCCTGCAGCCCACTGCCAGTTTCCAACATTAGCTGACAATTCAAAATCCAATAGCTTTTCAGCAAAATATGCTTCTCCCCATTGCCAATTGATCAATAAATGCTTGCATAGAAAACTTGCCACCACCATTCGAACCCTATTGTGCATGTAACCGGTTTCGTTTAACTCCCGCATTCCGGCATCAACCATAGGATAACCAGTGGCTCCTGAACACCAACGCTTAAAATCCTCCTCATTATTCCGCCATTGAATGCCATCGTAAGCCGATTTGAAATTTTGCGTTACCACCCTTGGAAAACTGAACAAAATTTGCATGAAAAATTCCCTCCAAATCAGTTCACTCAAAAATACTTCATTTTTATTCGCTGCCCAATTCACTAATTTTCGAATACTTACGGTTCCAAAACGCAGATGTGGGGAAAGATGTGTCGTACTATCCAAAGCAGGAAAGTCTCGGGTTTCATGGTAATTTGAAACGTTTTTCAAGTTATGGGGAATCACTTTTATGGAACTTTCATCGAATCCTATTTGCTCCAATGTTGGAAAAGTAAAATTACTTTTATGGAAATTATAAAACTTTTCGGTTATATCGTATTCCTTAACCGGAGCCCTTTTTTTATATTGCTCCAACCATTTATTTTTGTAAGGCGTGTAAACGGTATAAGGCAATCCATCTGCTTTCGTGATTTCTTTTTCTTCGAAAATCACTTGGTCTTTAAAAGAAAAATACTTCGCTTTATTCGCTTCCAATAATTCGCCAATAGCCAAATCCCTTTTGATGGCATAGGGTTCGTAATCTTTGTTGAAGAAAACTTCCTTGATATCAAATTCTTGAAGAAGCAATTGCCATACCTCCCAAGTTTTTCCTTTTTTGACCAAAAGAGAACTTCCCATTTCCTGCAATTTTTGATTTATTTTCGAAAGAGAATCGTGGATAAAACCAACCCTCGCGTCATTTTTAGGCAAACTATCTAAAATAGCTTCATCAAAAATAAACAAAGGAATTACTGGATATTTGGATTCCAAAGCATAAAAAAGCCCCACGTTATCTTCTAATCGTAAATCTCTACGGAACCAAAAAAAAGCTACTTCTGGTTTGTTCATTATTTAGAATTAAAAATCTCATCCACTTTTACAACTCTGTAATCAAAAATTTCTTTTAGTTTATTTTTAACCACAAGTGTGTTCATTATTCTACCAATGAAACCCAACGGCAAGGCATAATGAACCAAATCCGTCATTTTTGTACCGTTTTCAGTTGGTTCGAAAAAATGTTTATGATGCCAAAGTGAATAAGGTCCGAAGCGTTGTTCGTCGATAAAATAACTGTTTTCTTTCACGAAAGTGATTTCGGTTGTCCAACTTAATTTCAATCCCACTAGCGGAGACACTTTGTACTGGATAATTTGTCCGGCATACATCGATTTGTTGTCGAAATCCGTGATTTGGAAACCCATAGTTTCCGGGGTTATTTTTTGCAAATTTCTTGGACTTGAAAAAAAAGCCCAGCATTCCTCTACACTCGCATTTACATGTTGAACCGTTTCTTTTGTGTATACTTTCATTTTATTTTTTTTCTATTTTTTTAATTAGAACCAAACTCATCAATATCATCGAAAAGGCATAACCAATATCTTCAATTGGTATTGTCCCCAAACGAATCCCCAGGTTCTCGGCATTATTATATGATACCACAGGTTCATCAATAAAACTGCCGGTTAGAATTCCGTTGACGATTGAAAAAGGAATTAATATAATGAGAAAGGTGATGAAAAACGTGTTCAAAAGATTGGGAACTTTGAAGACCGTGTAAGTCAAAACCAAAACCAAAAAACTGTAATTAACTGCCGTGTACCATTTATCATAATGAATAGCAATTGTAGGCAAAAGTACTAGCATCAAAATCCAATAAATGCCTCGTACTGTTCTATCCGATAAGGAAACGTTAGGAAAAAAATAGTGAAAAGCAAAGTGAATAAAAATACTGGCATAAGGAATGCATATAAAAAAAAGCCATTCCTCGATAGGTAAATCAAAAAATTCAATTCCAGAATGATAGCGGGGATTGAAACTCCAAACGCCTATTTTGGTAAAAATAATATCCCAAATAATAAAGAATATGGCCGTCAGGATTATGGCCGAAAAAACAGCTTTCCACCGTTTTATATACCTCATCCTGTTATCAAAACTGTATAAAAATGGAACCAATAAGGAAGCGATATTTAAAATCAGATATAACGACATATTAAATTTTAAAGTATTTAAAAGGCACAAAAAGCATTCCAAAACATTCGCCGTCTTCTTTTCCCAAGTGTTTGTGATGTACTTTGTGACCTTTGCGAAGCGCTATCAAATATTTGATTTTGGTATTTTTAAATAACTTCAACCGTTGATGGATGATGATGTCATGTACAATAAAATAGCTCAAACCGTAAGCAAAAATTCCCAATCCGATGAAGAATCGGTAATCAAAACCGTCTTGTGCACCAAAATAAAACAAAAGAATGCTTGGAATGGCAAAGATTATGAAAAAAACGTCGTTTCTTTCGAAAACATGGGCGTATTTGGGCTGGTGATGATCAGCATGAAGACACCACAAAAAACCGTGCATAACGAATTTATGAGTACACCAAGTGACACATTCCATAAGTAAAAAAGTACCCAGAAAAATTAAAAAAAAAAGCATCATTATTTTTTAATAAATTTATAAAACAGTTTAAAATCCGCAATAAGACTAAACTAATTTCAACTTGTAAGTTACAAAAGATTTTGCCAATAATCCAAATTTGACATAATTTGAAACCCGTATTCTTGAAGTTCCAATCTGGTGAGAAGGGGTGTTTTCTAATTTTTTCAAAAGCTTTTTATAATATATAAATGCGGTATAAACACCAAATTTTGCTTCTATTGGCAACTTCGTAATCCCTTGATAGGCAATCCTAAAATCTTCTTCTATTTCAGCAATAATGATTTTTTTGGAATGCTCATCAAATGAATTTAAATCAAGTCCCGGAAAATAATTCCGATTCAAAATTAAATTATCATCTTTCAAATCCCTCAGAAAATTAACTTTTTGGAAGGCTGAACCCAGGCGCATCGCTTCATCTTTTAGCTGTTCGTATTTCTGAACATCTCCACCCACAAAAACTTTGAGGCACATCAGACCAACAACATCGGCCGACCCATATATATAGTCGTGATATTCCTCTTTGTCTTTGTAATCCGATTTCACTAAATCCAACTTCATACTCTTTAGGAAAGCCTGAATCAAATCGTCGGTTATGTTATATTTCTTTACCGTTTTTTGAAAGGAATTTAAGATAGGATTGAGACTTATTCCGGAAATAAAAGCTTTGTAATATTCTTTTTCGAAATCGGTTATTAAAATTTCTTTATCGAAATCGTGAAAGGAATCCACGATTTCGTCAGCAAAACGAACAAAACCATAGATGCTATAAATAGCATCCCTGATATCAGGTGAAAGCATTTTAACCGCTAATGAAAATGAAGTACTGTAATTTTTCGTTACGAGTTTGCTGCATTTGAAAGATACTTCATCAAATAATTGCTTCATGTTTATTGCTCTGAAAATTTCTTATTAATTAAATCTGATACAATCTTACCTGAAATCAACGAAGGCGGAACTCCTGGTCCTGGCACTGTCAACTGTCCGGTAAAATATAAATTCTCGACTCTTTTACTTTTTATCTTAGGCCTTAAAAAGGCGGTTTGTGTCAAAATATTAGCCAATCCATAGGCATTTCCTTTGTATGAATTGTAATCATTAACGAAATCATTCACACAAAAACTCTCCCTAAACATAATATTTTCGGAAACACTCTGATTCGTTAAGGTTTCAAATCTACTAATAATATTTTGAAAATACTTCTCCCTGATTTCTGGAGTATCTTCAATTCCCGGAGCAATTGGTATCAAAAATATCCCCGCTTCTGTTCCTTCCGGCGCAACGGTTGAATCCGTCTTACTTGGAAAACTGGCATAAAAAAGTGGTTTTTCGGGCCATTTTGGGTTATCATAAATAGCGTTTGCATGCACATCAAAATCAGTATCGAAGAACAAAGTATGATGCGAAACATTGGCGATTTTCTTGTCAAACCCTACATAAAACAACAAGGAAGATGGAGCAAAAACTTTGCTATCCCAATATTTCTCTGAATACCCTCTGTATTTTTGGTCTAACAAGGTTTCCGTATGATGGTAATCGGCACCGCTCAAAACGATATCGGATACTATATTGATTCCATTTGAAACAACGCTTTTTACCACGCCATTCTCCACATTGATTTTCTCGACGTTTTGGTTGGTTTCAATTTTTACGCCTAATGATTCTGCCAATTCAACCATCCCATTTATAACTTGGTACATCCCTCCTTTTGGGTGCCATGTCCCCAATCCAAAATCGGCGTAATTCATAAAACTATAAAAAGATGGGGTATCCGACGGTTTTGCTCCGAGAAACAAAACTGGAAATTCCATTATTTGTCTTAGTTTATGACTTTTTATTTTTTTTCTGACCTTGGTACGAATACTCGAAAAAAACTGGTTTACCTTTTGGATTGTAACCGGAGTGATCAACTCTGTAATGGTGATTCCTGGTCTATAAACCAAATCCTTTATGGCGACATCGTAATTAAATTTAGCTTCCTTCAAAAATTGGTCTAGATGCATGGCGCTTCCTTTTTCTTCTTTTTCGAAAATCGAAAGAATATCCGGAAGATTGTCAGGTATTTCAATCGAGCTTAGGGTATCAAAATACACTTCATAAGCAGGATTTAATTTTTCCAACGAATAATAATCAGATGGTTTTTTGTCAAAATCAGCAAAAAATTTCTCGAATACATCCGGCATCCAATACCATGTGGGACCAATGTCGAAAGTGAAACCCTCTTTGATTAGTTGTCTAGCCCTTCCCCCAACCGTTCTGTTTTTCTCGAGTATGGTAACCTGAAAACCGCTTTTGGCCAAATAGCAGGAAGCTGCCAAAGCAGAAAACCCAGATCCTATTATGGTGATTGTTTTTGTTTTTTTCATTTGTTTAGCAAAAATATAAAATGTTTCAACATTGCTATTGCATTTGGTTCACTAAATCGTCTATGGTACTAAATATTTTAATTTTATCTGAAAAACTATCTTGTTTGATAAACTCGACCATTCTGCCTACATACCAAAGCTCCGTATTTTCGTCGAATAATTCAGCTATCATTTTATTTACATAGTCGTTGACCGAATCTTTATCCGGCTGCACTGTTAGATAGGAAACGAAAACAATAGATTCAAAATGTTTTTTCAAATCTGTTAAACTTTCAATTGGGACACTTTCTCCTAGATAAATGGTTTTATAGCCATGTAGTAAAGTCTCGTAATTCAGATACATGAGCCCAAGTTCATGCACTTCGTTCATGGGTAGGGAAAGAACAAAAACCTTATCAGTTCTAGTAGGCCTTAAAACCTGAAGTTTTTCTGTATTTATCAATAATTTTTGTTTGATTAAATAGCTAATAAAATGCTCATGGGCTGGAGATATGGTATCAGATTGCCATAACAAACCCATTTCGGTCATCAGTGGAATGAATACCTGGTAGAACACTTCTTTAAATGATTTTTCAGAAAGCAATTGGGCATAAGTAGTAAAAAATAGCTCTTGGTCAAAATTCATCATCGCCATTTTAAAGGCACTAATCGCATGATTTTTAGCGCTTTTTTCTGATATAATTTCTCGCACCAATACTGGTATTTCCTCTTCGGGGTAACTGGCTATTTTGGAAATTTTATAACCATAATCATGAAGTAAAGTAATATTCAAAAGTTTTTGCAAACTAGCCAAGTCGTACAATCTTACATTGGTTTCCGTTCGCATAGGTTCCAGAACATTGTATCTTTTTTCCCAAATTCGTATCGTATGCGCTTTTATACCTGAAAGATTTTCAAGATCTTTTATACTGAATACACTTTTAACATCTCCTGTATTGTTTATCATTTAGGCAAATTTAATAAACAAAGGTAATGAAAAATTCAAATAGAACTAATGCATTCTTTAAAAATCAAAAAAGCCCCAATCGGGGCTTTTTAAATATAGCAAACTCAAGTTTATTTACTCAAATACATTTTTCTTCGAGAGTACAGTTCATAAAACTGATCGTCTTTCAAATCGTCAATAAACAAAATGCTTTCTCCAGTTGATTTCATTTCAGGCCCCAATGCCTTGTTCACATTATGAAACTTGCTAAAAGAGAAAACAGGCTGCTTAATGGCGTATCCTTTTAACTGAGGATTGAATTCGAAATCCGTTACTTTATTTTCCCCTAACATCACTTTAGTCGCATAATTCACATACGGTTCGTTATAGGCTTTTGCAATAAAAGGTACAGTTCGAGAGGCTCTAGGATTGGCTTCGATGATGTAAACAATGTCGTTTTTAATAGCAAACTGAATGTTGATTAAACCAACCGTTCTTAATGCCAAGGCAATTTTTTTGGTATGGTCTTTAATTTGAGTCATCACAAATTCACCCAAGTTGAACGGAGGCAAAGTCGCATTACTATCCCCAGAGTGCACACCACAAGGCTCAATGTGTTCCATTATTCCAATGATATAGACATTTTCTCCATCACAAATGGCATCGGCTTCGGCTTCAATGGCACCATCCAAATAATGATCCAAAAGCAATTTATTCCCTGGAATTTGTTTCAATAAATTGATCACGTGCTCTTCTAATTCTTGCTTGTTGATGACGATTTTCATCCCTTGACCACCCAAAACATAAGAAGGACGAATCAATAATGGAAAGTCTAAAGTGTCTGCCAAAGCAGAAGCTTCGTCAGCCGTTTCGGCAATCCCAAATTGTGGAAAAGGAATTTTCAATTCGGTCAAAAGTTCTGAAAAACGGCCTCTGTCTTCAGCTAAATCCAAAGCGTCAAAGCTAGTTCCAATAATTTTAATACCGTATTTGGCTAATTTCTCCGCGATTTTCAAAGCCGTTTGTCCACCCAATTGCACAATGACACCTTCTGGTTTTTCGTGTTGAATGATATCGTAAATATGTTCCCAAAATACCGGCTCGAAATACAATTTATCGGCAGTGTCAAAATCGGTGGAAACCGTTTCCGGGTTACAGTTAATCATGATGGTTTCATAACCACACTCTTTGGCCGCCAAAACGCCGTGAACACAAGAATAATCAAATTCGATTCCTTGGCCAATTCGGTTTGGTCCAGAACCCAAAACGATTATTTTTTTCTTTTCGGTTACAATACTTTCGTTATGAACATATCGTTCTCCGTTTGCTTTTTCAATTTCAGCTTCAAAAGTCGAATAATAATAAGGGGTTTTCGCCTTGAACTCGGCAGCGCAAGTGTCCACCAATTTGAATACACGATTGATGTTCATTGATGAACGCAAATTGTGAATTTGGCTTTCCAGACAACCCAACATGTGAGCAATTTGTCTGTCGGCAAAACCTTTTTGTTTAGCTTCCAAAAGCAATTCTCTTGGCAGAGTCTCCAATTTAAAATTGGATATTTCTTTTTCCAAGGTATATAATTGCTCGTATTGTTTCAAGAACCACATATCAATTTTGGTGATTTCGTGAATGCGACTCAATGGAATCCCCAAGGCAATAGCATCATAAATCACAAAAACACGATCCCAACTTGCAAAAGTCAGTTTTTCGATAATTTGTTCATAATTAGTATATCCTTTCCCGTCTGCACCCAGTCCATTTCTTTTGATTTCCAAAGATTGGGTTGCCTTGTGTAATGCTTCTTGGAACGAACGCCCAATTCCCATTACCTCACCAACGGATTTCATTTGAAGTCCCAAAGTCCTGTCGGCACCTTCAAATTTATCAAAATTCCAACGTGGTATTTTCACAATTACATAATCCAAAGTCGGTTCGAACAGCGCCGAAGTCGACTTGGTGATTTGGTTCTGCAATTCATCTAAGTTATAACCTAAAGCCAATTTCGATGCGACTTTCGCAATGGGATAACCCGTTGCTTTTGAAGCCAAGGCTGAGGAACGAGACACACGAGGATTGATTTCAATCGCCACAATATCTTCTTTATCGTCAGGAGAAACAGCAAACTGCACGTTGCAACCTCCAGCAAAATTTCCGATACTGCGCATCATCAAAATGGCATAATCACGCATCTTTTGGAAAGTGGTATCCGACAAGGTCATTGCTGGCGCAACGGTTATGGAATCTCCAGTATGAATTCCCATTGGGTCCATATTTTCGATAGAACAGATAATTACAACATTGTCGTTTTTATCTCTCAATAATTCCAATTCGTATTCTTTCCAACCCATTAGAGCCTTGTCAATCAAAACTTCATGTATTGGAGAAGCTTCTAATCCACGAGTTAAAAGTTCGTCAAAATCTTCTTTTTTATATACAATGGCAGCTCCAGTACCACCCAAAGTAAACGAAGGGCGGATCACTAATGGGAAACCAAATTCTTGGGCAATTTCTTTACCTCGAAGATACGAAGTACAGATTTCTGCCGGTGCAGAAGGCACTCCAATTTTCTTAAGCAATTGCTTGAACTGTTCTCTGTCTTCGGTAATGTTGATGGCATTAACATCAACACCAATTAATCGTACTCCAAAATCTGCCCAAATTCCTTTTTCGTCGGCTTCTAAACACAAGTTCAAAGCGGTTTGCCCACCCATTGTTGGCAAAACAGCATCAATTTGGGGATGTGCTTTAAGAATTTCAATAATAGATTTGGTGTTTAACGGTTTCAAATAAATATGATCCGCCATCGATGGGTCGGTCATAATCGTTGCTGGATTCGAGTTAATCAATATAACTTCAATTCCTTCTTCTCTAATGGAGCGTGCCGATTGTGAACCTGCATAATCAAATTCGCAAGCTTGACCGATAACGATTGGACCTGAACCTATTATTAAAACCGATTTTATGGAATTGTCTTTTGGCATTTTTTGTAGTTTAAAGTTTAAAGTTTACAATTTCCCGTAATACTTTAAAAAATAGTGTATAGTTATTTGTTCCTCTTTTTCAACCTCTCCACTCTGAGTAATATTGGGTGGCGCTTGGGTATAAAAAAAGGCGAAACTGACAACAGTAACGCCTTTATGTATGTTTATAAAAACATTATTTTTTGTGTCTTGGTTCGCAAGAAACAGTCAATTTGTGTCTTCCTTTAGCTCTACGACGAGCAAGGACTTTTCTTCCATTTGCAGAAGCCATTCTGTCCATAAATCCGTGCTTATTTCTTCTTTTTCTTTTCGATGGTTGAAACGTTCTTTTGCTCATTGCTTTGTATCTTTAAAAAATGTATTTTAAGTATCTTAGTGGTTTTGAATTTTGTTATTCTAAAACCGAGTGCAAATATACAAAGACTTTTATTTCTGACAAGTGGTTTTATAATTTTTTTTTTAATTCCTTTTGCTATCTTTGCTACCTTAAATACACACACTATGTTTCATAAAAACATCAAACTTATTATTGCAGGACTTATCATAATTACTGGCATTTGGAGATTTACGGAAAGTGAAATTGGCAATGGAATCTTTCTTATAGTATTGTCTGCCATTCCAATATTTCTTTACTTTAAAAATGAGTTTATCTTATTAGCCTTCCTGAAACTGCGAAAACAAGATTTTGAGGGTGCCAAAAAATGGTTGGCTCGCATCAAAAAACCTGAAACGGCCTTGGTAAGAAAACAACAAGGTTACTTCAATTATTTGCACGGAATCATGCTTTCGCAAACGAATATCAATCAATCCGAAAAATATTTCAAGAAAGCAATTGAGTTGGGATTGTCGATGGATATGGACTTGGCAGTTGCCAAATTAAATTTGGCTGGAGTAGCGATGACCCGCAGAAGAAAACTGGAAGCGACAAATTTACTAAATGAAGCCAGAAAATTAGACAAACAGAATATGCTTGCTGATCAGATCAAAATGATGAAAGAACAAATGAAGAAAATATAATCCCACCCCCCTTCCGAAGCCTCGAAACTTCGAAAGGAGGGGTAGATAAAACAAAAAAAGGCGATTAGAAAATATCTAATCGCCTTTTTTATTCCAATATAATTTTGGGTAAATTTTCATTAAACCATTTGAATTTGCTTAAAATCATAATGTGGGTTCCTCCTTTGACCGCGATACAATTCCGAATGTTTTTTATGGGGAAAATGGCATCGGCATCACCGTGTATGTGAATCACTTTTTTGTCCACTTCTACCCTATCCCACAAGACCATTTGCTCGATTGCCCAATCTAAATAATTTTTTTCCAACACAGACAAGTATTTTTGGTACAATTTTATTCGCTGCTTGAGTATATTTCCAAAAGAGAATTTCGCCAACAAATTGATATTTTGAAAAAAGCCGGTGGGCATTAATTTATAGGCTCTTGTTGTTTTGGCGATTTTCATCGGCAAGGGCAATTCGAGATTTGATTTTATGCTCGAGATGATTATCAATTTTCTCAAATCTAAAAAACGTGCCATTTCTTGAACCAAAACGCCTCCAAAAGAAACCCCTATCAAAACTGCTTTTTGATGTGTTACTAATTTTGCCATTCTCTTGGCATATTCCAATAAGGTTTCTCTATTTTTAGGAGTTTCCCAGTCCAGTAAATGAATCTCAAAAATGGATTCCGGCAATTTTATTCTTTCGAAAATTAACGAATTGGCCGCCAATCCAGGCATAAAATAAACAGGGATTTTACTCATTTTACTAGTTTTAACGCTTTCATTACAACAACAATCATTTATTATTACGAAATTTGTATAAAATTAATTTTTTTATTGAAACCAGCTCGGATTCCAACTCTATATTAGCAAATAAATTATGAAAACAAAACTATTTGAAGCAAATTCACGAGGCAATGCCGATCATGGTTGGCTTAAAGCCAATTTTTCTTTTTCATTTGGCAATTACTACAATCCCGAACGCGTTCAATTTGGTATGCTACGCGTTTTAAATGACGACACCATCGCTGGCGGTATGGGTTTTGGAACCCATCCTCACGCCAATATGGAAATTATTACGATTCCACTCGAGGGAGGTTTGAAACATCGGGACAGTATGGGCAACGAAGGTGTTATTCGTTTTGGTGAAGTGCAGGTAATGAGTGCAGGAACTGGAATTAAGCATTCTGAGATGAATGCGAGCCAAAATGAAACCGCAAAAACACTGCAACTTTGGGTGTTTCCTGACGAGGAAGACGTAATTCCAAGATACGACCAAAAATCATTTGATATTGAAAATCAAATCAATACCTTTGTAAACATTGTTTCCCCAAAAGATAAAAATGACGGTAATGCATTATGGGTTTACCAGCAAACGTTTTTAAATCTAGGAATCTTCGAAAAAGACACGAGTATCTCCTATAAAGTTAATATCCCTGAAAATGGCGTTTATCTATTCTTAATTGAAGGCGAAATTGAAGTTGACAATCAAATTTTAAGAACTAGGGACGCTATGGGAATAATTGATTTCGAACAATTCGAAATCAAAATTAACTCTAAATCGAAAATACTTCTCATTGAAGTACCAATGATACACAATTAATTATATGGAAGCTTTTATGACTATGGAAATTAAGGATAATTCTTTTGCCAGACAATTTGAAACTATAGTCGATAAAGGATTGATTTCGGTTGAATATTCTTTTCAGGAGAAAAAAATATTTTTAACAAAAATCAATGTTCCGGATTTATTTGAAGACGAAGAATTTATTTCAAATTTACTCAAAGAGATTATGGCAGTTGCCATAGAACGAAAATGGAAAGTTGTCCCCATACTTCCCAAAATCGTCGTCTTCTTCAAAAAAAATCCAGTGTATAAAGAATTACTTCCTCCTGGTATTAGACTTTAAAAAGAGGCTGTTTCTTAACCGAAACAGCCTCTTGTTTTTAAACCTTAGATTCTATCATCTTCTAGTACCACCCGGTTTATTAGACCTATCAGATGAAGGATTTGACATAGAACGCGATGCCGAAGGTGTGGCTTGACGTATTGGCTGACGGGTTCTTGAAGGGACTTCTGAACGTGGTTGCGTTCGTGGTTTCGATGGAGCATCTTGCTTAATTGGCTGACGAGTTCCTGAATTGACTTCTGGACGTGTTTGTGGCTGTTGTAATGAAGGGGATTCAACTCTTTTATTTGGTGAAGTCTTTCTTACTTCGGGAGCATTTGGCCTTTTATACGTTCTACCATCATAGACACTATTATACCTACCGCCTAGTCTATTTTGTCTCACAATAGGAGAACTTTTCCGCCGGTTAGTATAGTAAGAATGACTTACTGGATACCGAATATAATCTAATCGTCGATAATAATAATTATTGTAATAATGACTGTGAAAACCCCAATAAACATGATAATAGATGGGAGTCCAAGGAGACCAATACGAAGGGTAAAAACCCCAATGCCAAGGAGAAATGTAAACTGAAAATGTTGGTAAAAAAAATGACATGACGATTGGCCAATCATTGACATAGTATACCCCATTCGAATATCTATTGACAAAGATTTTTCTATTAACCGTATAACCTGGATTTAGAGTTTCTGGTCGTGAGGGCTCCACCACATAATTTTTACCATACAATTCTTCGTCTCCAATAATTTGCACTATAACTTTTCCTGTATTATTTTTAAATCCTTCTATAACGGCTACATCCTGATATTCATTACTATTTACCGCAACTCGAAGCACAACAGAAAAAGAATTGCTTTTCCGATTACTCAAGACGGCAATATAATCAATAGCATTGTCATTGTTTAAATCAAGATTATTGATATTTGAATTTTTATCATTTATAGCTCTCTCGAATGATTCTAAAGTGGGTGACTTTTGAAAAACATCCAAAACAGCATAAAGATTTAGGTTATCGCCGGGCAAACCTATAGCCACAGGTTCATTTTCTATTTGGGAAAACATAGATAAACTAAACAATCCAGTTGTTAAAACCCCTAAAACATAAATTATTTTTCTCATGACTCGTAATTTTTATATTGATAAAAAATCCTACTACAAGTTACAAAATATAATTTTAATATGTTTATTTTCAATGTTTTAAATACTAAATACATTGGGCAAAAATCAGCATAATGAGTCGTCCTAAAATAGGTTGACAAGTTTTACAATAAATTAATTAAAACCAGTGAGGCTATCTTCACTGGTTTTTTCATATACAAAGTTAGGTGTTTTCATATTTAAACTCAAATGTGGTCTTTTAGTATTATAGCATTCCACCGATTCTCTAATTAACTCATTAAGTTCATTCCCTGATTTACATTTATAAATAAGGAATTCCTGTTTTAAAATACCATTTATCCTTTCTGCCAGAGCATTTTGATAACAATCATAACCATCAGTCATAGAAGCGATAATGTTATTTTTGTTTAATTCATTTTGATAAATTTGAGAACAATATTGCAAACCTCTGTCTGAGTGGTGTATTAATTGAAGGTTTGTTTTTCTATTTTTTACAGCCATTTTCAAAGCTTTAACCACGTTTTCTGCACTCATATCATCACTTAAGTGATAACCAACTATTTTTCTGCTAAAAACATCTGTAACCAATGATAGATAATGAGTTCTTTCATTGGATTTTATATAAGTTATATCACTTACAAAAACTTGTTCCGTTCTGTTGACGTCAATATCTTAAAATAAATTGGGATATTTACGTAACCAGTGTTTAGAAAAGGTAGTTTTGGTGTAATTTTTCATTGGCTTAACTAGCATTTGTTCTCTTTTTAAATAAGCAAAGAATGCATCTCTTCCGATTTTAATTCCATTTTCAACAAAAGATTGTTCTAGTAAAAAATAAAGTTTTCTTGCGCCTAAGCGCGGCATTACTCTTCTTTGTTTTTCAACTAGCTGCCTTACGGTTAATAATTCTTTCTCTCGTTCTAAACAACGTGCTTCCTGCTGATAAATGGCTTGTCGGCTTATCCCAAACAATCTACAAGTTCTGGACATACTTATGCCTTGTTCTTGTTGGATGCGTCGGATGGTTTGGGAGAAAACTTTTTTCTAATTTGAGTACCATATTGACTGTCTGAAATATCAATCATGGTATTAAGGACAGTATTTTTTAGCTTCTCATCAGCTAATTCTTTCTCTAATCTCTTAATGACTTGGGCTGGGGTTTCTTTAGATTTAGCCATAAACAAAAGGTTGGGTTTACTCCAATCTAAAGTACCAAATTTTCTTAACCAAACCAAAACAGTACTTCTGCCTTGAATCCCATACTTCTTTTGAGCTTGCTTATAGGTGAATTCGCCTTTTTCTACTTGCGAAATAACAGCTAATTTAAAGCCCAAATTATAATCACGTTGACTACGCTTTTCTGGTCTGTTTTCTGATCTATTCATAATAAGTCGATTTTGTGTCAACTTATTTCAGGACGGGACATAAAAACAAAAAAGGCACAAGTAAAATTCTTGTGCCTTAATTATCTAAAATTTGATTACCGCTATTTAAGTAGTAAATGTATTAAAATGTCGTATTTTTAAAATATGAAATTTATTGTAATTGTCTGATTTAAAATAGTTTTTACTATCCGGAGACTTTTGACTTTACGACATTAAAACTTTCGACTTACTTACTTTTCAATTTCTCTAAGATTTTCCATTTTTTTATGTGCCAAGAATCCTGCAATATCTTCAAAATGTTCTTTTACTCTTTTGTTTCCAAATTCAAACACTTTGGTAGCCAACCCATCCAAGAAATCTCTGTCGTGCGAAACCAAAATCAATGTTCCGTCAAAATCTCGCAAAGCATCTTTAATGATGTCTTTGGTTTTCATATCCAAATGGTTTGAAGGCTCATCGAGTATCAATAAATTAACAGGTTCCAACAATAATTTTATCATTGCTAAACGTGTTTTCTCCCCTCCCGAAAGCACTTTGACTTTCTTGGTCACATCATCGCCATGAAACATAAAAGCGCCTAGAATATCCTTGATTTTAGTTCTAACATCACCCACGGCAATATCATCAATAGTTTCAAAAATAGTCGCATTTTCATCCAATAAAGCCGCTTGATTCTGCGCAAAATATCCTATTTGAGAATTGTGTCCAATTTCTAAAGAGCCACTGTCAATACCAATTTCTTTCATAATGGCTTTAATCATCGTCGATTTTCCTTCTCCATTTTTACCTACAAAAGCGACTTTTTGTCCCCTTTCAATTACGATATTGGCATCCTTGAAAACAATGTGGTCACCGTATGATTTTGATAAATCTTTTACAATAACGGGATATTGCCCTGAGCGTACTGCTTGTGGAAATTTTAGTTTCAAGGCCGAAGTATCAACCTCATCAACTTGAACAATAACAAGTTTCTCTAGCATCTTAACACGGGATTGAACGGCATCTGTTTTAGAAAATGTCCCTTTGAAACGGTCTATAAAAGTCCTGTTGTCTGCAATCATGCGTTGTTGTTCGTCGTATGCTTTTTGCTGATGCAAACGGCGGTCTTTCCTCAATTCTAAATAATGGGAATATTTGGCTTTATAATCATAAATCCTCCCCATGGTTATTTCAATAGTACGATTGGTAATGTTATCGACAAAAGCCCTGTCATGAGAAATAACCACAACAGCTTTGGCTGAATTAATCAGAAAATCTTCCAGCCATTGAATACTTTCAATATCCATGTGATTCGTGGGCTCATCAAGCAAAATCAAGTCTGGTTTTTGTAAAAGGATTTTAGCCAATTCGATTCGCATTCTCCAACCACCAGAAAATTCAGAGGTTTGACGCTTGAAATCTTCCCGTACAAAACCCAAACCAATTAATATTTTCTCTATTTCAGCCTCATAATTTACTTCTTCAATGGCATAAAACTTCTCACTTAAATCAGAAACTCTTTCAATCAATTTCATGTACGCATCACTTTCATAATCGGTGCGAATGGTCAATTGCTCGTTGATTTCATCAATTTCCGACTTCATATTGAAGATTTCGCCAAATGCTTTTGCTGTTTCCTCTACAACCGTTGCTCCATCGGTGGTCAATAAATGCTGTGGCAAATAAGCAATTACAGCTTCTTTTGGTGCTGAAACATTCCCGGTAGAAGGCTTGCTTTGACCTGCAATAATTTTAAGAAGCGTTGATTTTCCAGCTCCGTTTTTGCCCATAAGAGCAATTTTGTCATTTTCGTTTATGGCAAAAGAAACGTCGCTAAATAAAGTAGTTCCGCCAAAATGAACGGAGATATCGTTAACTGTAATCATCTTTGAGGTAAGAAGGTTTTAGGTTAGAAGATTAGTTCACACCATTTAAAAATTAAAAAGTGCAAAGATAGGTTAATTAAAGAATTGGACAATTCTTAATTTATTAAAAGCTAAAAGGCATACCCAACATTGAGTGAAAAGGGTATTTTAACACCTGGATTTTGTTCGAAAATATTTCCATTTGAATAATGACCAATTTTGAACTCAAGATTATAATTACGGTTTTCTCCTAGAAAAAAACCAAATCCCATATTGTCTTGGAAAGTAAATTTTTTACCAATATCTTCATCATCAATAACGGTCTTAGAAATAAAACTTGGCCCTGCTATTGAATAATACATATAGGCGTCAAAGGGTTTGGTATGCAAAAAATCAAATCTAAAAACAGGATAAGCCGAGACTGTGTAAAAACCTTCTTTGTTTATATTACTCTTAAAAAAGGAAGCGCCAACGCCCCAATCCAGTGAAAAATATTTTGAGGTATGAAAAACATTCTGTCGGTAATCAAAAGATATTCCATGATTTACTTCAGATTCACCACCCCAAAAAATTGGAATTTTAGAAAAGGTATTGTTTATTCCATATCTAAAAATAAGACTAGAATAGCCCATTTGAAATAAATGTTTTGGATGCTTATACCCTATCTTTTTTGCCTCATGAATCTTTTCTTCAGGTAATTGATGCAGATTATAAGAAAACCCAGCTGAAACAAAAGAAATTGCAGGTTGATTTGCCTCTTTTTTTTCTGGAGAATAAACAGAGCTTAAAAGAAGGTCAATTTTAGAATTTAAATTATATTTTAAACCTCCTCCTAAAAGATAACTACTATAATTTGCTTTTTTTACAATTACATCACGATTACGAAGATTAATACCTCCGAGTCTAGTGATAATTCCTAAACCAAATTCTCCGAAAACATTAATTTTTTTCGCTACCGGTAATTGAGCTTTTAAAGTAAGACCTGCTACATTCATCCAAACGGATGTTGATTGAATGAAATTACTATTGGTGTATTTATAATTAACCCAATATACAGGACGCATATAACTAATCTGGGCCGAAAAATAGGGGTTGAATTGATACCCGAATAAAACTAATCTAACGGCAGTATGAGGAACTTCAATTGACTGAAATTCATATTCAGGTAGAGATTCAAATTGTGATTTATTGAAATTATAATCAATTGAACCAACATTAACCTCAAAATAAGACTTTTGTAGAGAAAGGGGCAATTGAAATCTTTTATCTTGAGCTGAGGAGACATTTAAGCAAAGAAAAAAACAAACAAATAATAAAGAAATGAATTTCATTTTAAAAACAGCATTAAAAAAATCAAATATAATTTATTTTTTTACGAAATGATTTAAAACTGAAAGAATTGAATAATTGTAAAGCAAATCTAATTCAAAACAAACCGCCTAACGACCTCTGCCACGCCATGGTTGTTGTTTGAGGCCACAATAACATCTGCAAAATGCCTTAATTCTGGATCAACATTATCCACCCAAACGCCCAACCCGGCAAATTGCACCATCGTTAAGTCATTTCCAGCATTTCCGACGGCGATGATTTCACTTTGATGTATGTTGAGCTTTTCGGCTAAGATTTTAATGCTGGCACCTTTATCAATTCCGTTTGGTGCCGCTTCCAAAAAAAAGGGTTTTGACATACAAATACTCAAATCAGGCATTGCAGCTTTCAATACAGTCTCGACACTTTTGAGATATTTTGGTTCCTCCAATAAAATACATTTCACTGCCGAAGTGGTTACCGTATCTTTAAAACTGGAAACAATATTGAGTTTTAAACCCGTAATGTTTTTCTCGATATCAATATATTCAGAATGCCTTTCGCTGATAATTTGACCATCAATATAAGTGATAATATGGGTATTGTTTTGTTGACTAAAATCATACAAGGAATGGATCTGTTCTTTGGTCAACGAATGTTCAAAAAGGATTTTATCTTCTTTTAAATCAGTAATAACGGAACCGTTGAAAGAAATCATGAAGGAATTATTGACATCACACTGCAATTCTTTGGCAAACTCGATCATGGCAGATGTTGGCCTGCCAGAAGCCAAAACAACATAAACCCCCATTTCCTGTGCCTTCAAGAGCATCTCTTTATTTTCGCTTGAAATTTCATAGTTGTCTGTCAACAAAGTGTCGTCCATATCGACCACTAGCATTTTATATTTCATCTGTTTTATTTATAATTTGGAAAAAAATCACTTTTAAAATAGTATCAAAAACTTTTTTAATTCGCTTATCATCGTTAATGAATCAAAAACAAAGAGTATCAATGCGACTATAGAACCTATAATCAAAAAGGTTTTGAGGTGTTTATAGGTTTTCATAATTCGTTTTTTAGAAGCAGCTAACAACATGATAACCAATGAAAAAGCAAGAATAAATCCGTTAAATACCCCTGCAAAAATTAACACTTTCACAGGATTTCCAAATACTGCAAACAATAATGCCGCATAGACAATAAAAGCTATAATAAAATGATTTTCCTTTGTTATCACCATCGGATGAAATGATTTAGCAAAAGAAATTGAGTTAAAAGAAGCACCTACAACAGAAGTTACAGCAGCTGCCCAAATGACAATCCCAAAAAACTTATAGCCTAGATTTCCAGCCGCTAATTGAAAAACAGAAGCTGCAGGATTACTATCACTTAAAGTTAAACCTTTCATAAACATGCCCAAAGCTGCCAAAAACAAAAATATTCGCATCAATTAATAATCATTATAGAAAGGAAATTACCCAATCCTGGTCGGAGTTCATTAGAAAATTCTTGAGCAGACTTATTCGTTATTGTTATGATTCTCCAAATATTAATTTGAGCTATAATATCAATAAGAATAGAAATCAATATAGCGAAACCAAAACTAGCATACAGTTTTGAAGAAAAAACTGAAGTACTGTTCAAAAATACTGGACCAATAGCGGATGTAGCGATTAAAAAAGCAGCACCGTGATAGACTGAATTTATTTTTTTGCTCATAAAATAGGTTGTATTTTAATGTTATTTAATTGTAATGTATCGTGAATTCGTTTTATGAAATTAAGGGCATGTTCCCCATCACCATGAACACAAATAGTATCTGCTTTTACTGGAATTTCTTTACCATTAGCCAACACTGTTTGTTTTTGTACCATTTGTAATACATGAGCTATCACTTCTTCTTCATTATGCAATAACGCATTTTTATCCGTTCTTGGAGTCAACGTTCCATCAGGTTGGTAGGTACGATCGGCAAAAACCTCATTGCACGTTTTTAAACCCATTCCCGCAGCAACTTTGATTAACGCACTGCCGCTTTGTGCATATACTTGTAAATCTGGATTAATTTCTATAATGGCATTACAAATGGCTGAGGCCAAATTTTCATCTTTTGAAGCCATATTATACAATGCTCCATGAGGTTTTACATGATGCAAATGGCAGTTATTTTTTGAGGCAATAGCAGAGAGCAATTCGATTTGTCGATTAACCATATCATGAACCTCATCAGGAAGAAAATTCATATTGGTTCTTCCAAAATTCTGTATATCCGGAAAAGAAGGATGCGCACCAATTTTTGCATTATGGGCCAATGCCAATTCAATGGTTTGTTGCATGATGGTTTCATTTCCAGCATGATAACCGCAAGCAATATTTACCGATGTAATGTACGGCATAATAGCGGCATCATTGAGCATTCCTTCTCCCATGTCGCAATTCAAATCAACTGAAATACCCATCGATTATTTTTTGTTGTGTCACATATAATTTTTCTGCTTCACTAAATGAAATCTTTTTAAAATCAATAGTTTCACTAGGTTTTAGTTGAGCCAAAACAGGCAAATCAACTGCCGCTACCTGACCTATTCTAGGGTAGCCTCCTGTAGTTTGGCAATCGTTCATTAATACAATTATTTGTCCACTAGGCGTTAATTGTATTGTGCCTTTGGTTACTGCTGTAGAAATTAATTCGTTAGTATTATCAAGCCAAAGTGGTTCTCCCTGCAAATGATAACCCATTCGATCACAACGATTACTAATCACATATTGTTGGGAATAAAATTGTCGAACACTATCTTCCTTTACCCAATTTATTTCATGACCTTCTATTACCCTAATAATTTTATGGGGTTCAAAAATAGTAAGTTCAAGTTTATCCATTTTTTTTATGGGTTGATTCTCATTTTCAAAACGCAAAACCATACTTTTTTTTAGTACAGAGCCTATCGTAATCTTTGGCGAAGCACTTCGACTGTTCATAATTACTTTGGAAACAAAACCTCCTTGTACTGCAATATAGGTTCTTAATCCTTGATTGTTAAATCGAACTTCTAAAATATCCGTTGGCTTTACAGAATGCGAGTGATTCAATTCTATAAGTTCTCCATTGACAAACGCAATTCCTGCACCTGTTACTGCAATATGGGTTTCTTTGTTAAACTGAATGCTTAATCCGCCCATAGTACATTCAATAGTAGCGCTATTTTTTGCATTACCTACCAAAGCATTTGCTATATTATGGGAAAGTACATCTATGGCTCCACTTAATGGCACTCCATAAGATCGAAAACCTGTCCTGCCGTTGTCTTGAAAGATCGAAAAAACACCCGGCTTTAGCACAACTGCATCTGGATGATTTTCTTCACCTGTAACGGCAACGTTTTTCTCTTTTTTAATTTTATAAAATTCTTCTTTAGAAATGGAATAAAAACGTACTCTATCTCCCGTTTTGAAAAAGAAAGGATCTTCTTTTTCGGCATCAAATAAACAATACGGCGTTTTACCAATAATTTGCCAACCTCCTGGCGATGCCAAGGGATAAATACCCGTTTGGTTTCCGGCTATGCCCACAGCACCCTCTTCTATAATAGCGCGAGGGGTGGCTTTACGGGGGGTAGAAATCTTATTGTCTACTTCTCCCATATAAGAAAAGCCAGGCAAAAAACCCATCATGAATACTTTGTAGTCTTTTTGCTGATGAAGTTCAACAACTTCTTGAATTGAAATGCCTTTTTTTTCAGCAATATATTGAAGATCAATACCAAATTCTATATCATAACAAACGGGGATTGTAACGCAATTTTCTTGAAACGCTATCTTATGGGAACTTTCTTTGAGTAATTTTTCTATATAACTTTTTACAAACGCTGTTGGACTATCATCTACATCCAAAATCAATTCCGGTTGGTAGAAAATGGTAAGAGTCGTATATGCCGGAACGGTTTCTACAAACCCAAAAAAAGGTTTTTTATTAAGCAATGTGTTCAGGTTTGCTATTTTTTCGTAAATAGAAAAATTAATTTTGTTACCCCATTCTAGCGTAATAGCATTCTCCGAAAGTGAGTACATTTTTAAATCCATAAAATAATTATGCTATTTCAAATGTAATAAAAAACAACATTTATGTTGAAATTTTCATGTTGTAGTCTCTAATTTAAATATTCATTCTAAATTCCTCAATTACCGGATTTGCTTTTGCAAAATCTGTTTCTTGAATGAATACTTCTACGGCTTGTCCCAAATTACCAAAACCGGCTAGTCTTGCCGATTGTATATTGTTTTTGACAACCGTATTCACTCCTATTTCTTCAATTTTTTTCTGCAAAGCCAATGCTAAAATTTCACTTCCTGAAAACACTTTCATTAGTCCCATTATATTTTTATTTTTTATATTACTCTTCCGTTTCTGCTTCCTCTTCGAAATCTTCTTCCTCCTCAAAATCAAATTCAAAAGGCTCTAACAACATTTTATCTGCAAGGATTACTATTCGTTCCGAGAATACTTCCGAGAAAATAATACGTTGGGTTTTGGTTATACTATTCGAAATACGCATAATTTTGGTTTCGTGACGCAACTTCAAAATAGGATCGGCATCATCAAGAATGAACATTCTCAATCGGTTGACGTTATAACCCGCCGTGGTAAACATTTCACCCAACTTGTTTGGCGTTCCTATCAATACATCAATTCCTGTAGAAATATAATTCTTATCATATTCCATATCACCTTTGTCATGCACACCATACACTCTTAAATCAGTATATTTTCCATATTTTTCGAAAAGAGCCTCCATTTCCAGAACCTTGGTTTTGTCTTCCACAATAATCAGTGCCCGTGGTGATTCCTCGCCTTCCTGTTTTAACTGTTGAATTACATTCAAGACTATGGTCGTCGATTTCCCGCTTCCTTTTGGAGCAATAACAATGCAATCGGCACCACTTTTTAAAGTCGAAAATGTTTCTTGTTGCATTTCATTGGCTTCGGTTAAACCATCTTCAATTAATGCTTCTTGTAACTTGTCGTATATTTTTTTTAATTTCATCTTTTAAGATTGAAAGATTAAAAAATTTAATGATTGAAAGATTGAATACTCAAATCGAATCTTTAAATCTTTAAATTAATTTTATTTGCTTGCGAACAATTGTACATCACTTTCTGAAATCTCGATTCCGCCAAGGATAATCAGTCGCTCTACCACATTTCGTAATTCACGAATATTTCCCGTCCAATCGTATTCCTGCAGCAATTTGACCGCTTGTTTCGAAAAATATTTTACGGCAGTTCCTTGTTCTGAAGCTATTTTTTCGGCAAAATGTGAAATCAACAGCGGAATATCGTTTCTTCTTTCGTTCAACGAAGGGACATTAATCAGGATTACGGCTAAACGATGGTACAAATCCTCACGGAAACGGCCTTCGGCAATTTCCTTTTTCAAGTCTTTATTCGTTGCTGCAATGACGCGAACATCGACTTTAATATCTTTGTCGGCGCCAACTCGGGTAATTACATTTTCCTGTAAAGCACGCAACACTTTGGCTTGAGCCGAAAGACTCATGTCGCCAATTTCATCCAAGAAAATAGCTCCTTTGTCAGCCGCTTCAAACTTTCCTGCACGGTCTTTCACCGCAGAGGTAAAAGCACCTTTCACGTGACCAAACAATTCACTTTCTATCAATTCACTTGGAATTGCGGCACAATTCACTTCGATTAAAGGGAAATTGGCCCTTTGGCTTTTTTCGTGCAATTGATGGGCAACGAGTTCTTTTCCTGTTCCGTTTGGCCCCGTAATCAATACCCTAGCCTCGGTTTGGGCCACTTTATCAATCATCAATTTGATGCGATTAATAGCTTCACTTTCACCAATCATATCGTAATTCTTACTGACTTTTTTCTTAAGAATTTTGTTCTCGACAACGAGTTGTTTTTTATCCAAAGCATTGCGAACCGTGTTCAACAATCGATTCAAATCCGGTGGTTTTGAGATGTAATCAAACGCTCCTAAACGCATCGTTTGAATGGCAGTTTCCATATCACCGTGTCCGGAAATCATTACCATCGGAATTTCTGGCTTTATTTTTTTGACGGCTTCGAGCACTTCGACTCCATCCATTTTGGGCATTTTTATGTCGCACAACACAAGGTCGTAATCATTGTTTTTTATTTTTTCCAATCCTTGCATTCCGTCTTCTGCATCTTCTACAATATAAGCGTCGCTTTCTTCAGAAAGTATTTTGGTAAGCACTCTTCGAATGGCTGCTTCATCTTCTATGATAAGTATTTTGCTCATTTGTTTTTTTGGTTAATCAGTCAAACGAATAAACTTTAATATTTCATCCATTTATACAATTCTTTCCACGTTGGTTTTTTACCATACATTAATATTCCCACTCGGTATATTTTTGCAGCAAACCAAACCACAAAAAGGAAAGTTACAAAAAGTAACGTGACAGACATCACTAGTTGCCACCAAGGTACGCCAAATGGAATTCGCATCAACATTACTATGGGAGACGTTAGGGGAATCATAGAAAACACAGTGGCAATTGTCCCGTGAGGATCATTTATTACCGTAAAAAATCCGATATAAACCGCCAAGATTAACGGTGTAATAATTGGTAAAAGAAACTGTTGTGAATCGGTTTCACTATCAACTGCAGCACCTATTGACGCATAAAAAGAACTGTACAAAAAGTAACCTCCTATGAAGTAAACCACAAAACTTATAAGGATTGTGGCAATAGGCAATCCCCATAATTCCTTTATATAAATTTGTGCTGTTGCAGCAAATTCTTGATTGGTAGCAGCTTGAACCATCGAAGGTGGGATTTTTGCCGCTGGACTGGCGTCAATGCCAAAAAATGTGGAAGCGGCAAACATTAATGTTAATCCGATAACCGTCCAAATAAGAAATTGCAGCAAGCCGGCTAATGCCGTCCCTACGATTTTTCCCATCATCAACTGAAAGGGTTTTACCGAGGAAATTATGATTTCGACAATGCGATTTGTCTTTTCTTCGATGACGCTGCGCATCACCATATTGCCATAAATAATAATGAACATCATGATTAGGTATCCAAAAGCACCACCGATAGCAATTTTTATTTCATTGAGTCCTTTTACGCTTTCTTCGCCTGATGCCTTGGCAAGGTTGATACTCACTTTAGCTTCGGCATTTTTAATTGCCAAAGTGTCCAATTTGGCTTTTTCGAAGTTATCTTTTGTTAGTTTTTTTGCAACAATCTCTTGTATATTTTCGACAAAAGAGATACTGGGACTTTCGTTTGAAATAAATTGTATTTTATTTTCTAAATCCTTAGGATTATTCACTTTCGGTATATAAAGCAGTCCTTCATAGTTTTCGTTAGTGATGCTGTCTTTCAAGAATTTCATGTCAATAGCAGATAAATCATGGTAAACATATTCACCGTTCGTGCTATTTAGCGCGTTGAATTCGTTGACAAATAAACTGGTTTCATCATGAATGGCAACTCGTTTTGTATCCGCTTTCATCGTGCTCAAATAGCCCACGAAAGCAGCTATCCCCACAAAAAGCAAGGGACTTAAAAAAGTCATTACAATAAAAGATTTATTTCGCACTTTGGCGACAAATTCTCTTTTTATTATTAGTGAGATAATTCTACTCATGCTTGGTACATTAAAAATTTTAAAATTGTATCGGCAATTCGTTATTGCTCATGTCTAAAATCCAATACTTTGGAATTTAGAATTTTATTGTTGATTTTTATTTTCTGTCACCGTTTGAATAAAAATATCCGTGACGCTTGGGATCTTTTCCACAAAATGGGTTACTTGCCCTCTTTGAGTGAGGATGTTGAGCAATTCATTTGGCGTTGCGTTTCCGAGTTGGATTTCGAGTTTCAATTCATTGTTGAGCGATTTAAAATTCGTTTGACCCACTTTAAATTTCTGGGTGATATCATACATCAACCCTTCAATATTATCAGATAAAATGCCCACTTCAAAACTGTTGGTTCTAAATTTCCGCTTCACATCGTCTAATCTTCCTTCAATGAGTTTGTTCGATTTATGAATTAAGGCAATGTGGTCGCACAATTCTTCGACGCTTTCCATACGGTGCGTGGAGAAAATTATGGTAGAACCCTGTTTTCTCAATTCCAGAATTTCGTCTTTAATTATGTTGGCATTAACTGGATCGAACCCCGAAAATGGCTCATCGAAAATCAGCAATTTTGGCTTATGCAAAACACAAACCACAAACTGCACTTTCTGTGCCATTCCCTTAGATAGTTCTTGGATTTTCTTATTCCACCACCCTTGAATTTCGAGTCTTTCAAACCAATATTCCAATTGTTTTTTGGCTTCGGCTTTGGAAAGTCCTTTCATTTGTGCCAAGTACAAGCATTGCTCGCCCACTTTCATGGTTTTGTATAAACCGCGTTCTTCGGGTAAATAACCTATATATTGAACATGTTTTGGACTTAGTTTCTCTCCATCAAAAATAATTTCGCCACTATCAGGCATCGTAATTTGATTGATAATCCGGATAAGCGACGTTTTACCTGCTCCATTTGGTCCTAAAAGCCCATATATACTTCCTTTGGGAATCGTAAGGGAAACTTCATTAAGGGCGACATAATCTCCGTAGTTCTTAACGACATTTTTTACTTCAAGTAGAGTACCCATGCTAATTTTTTATTTTGGTAAAAATAGTTAAAACGTGATAGTAAGCTGTTAATAAAAACAAAAAAACCCAATCTTTTCAGATTGGGGTTCCATAAAGAAAGGCGACGACATACTCTCCCACATAACTGCAGTACCATCTGCGCAGGCGGGCTTAACTACTCTGTTCGGGATGGGAAGAGGTGAGCCCCGCCGCAATAACCACCT
>Ga0214919_10001613_pt1 | contig 36567 bp, 33 predicted proteins | sample LL1503_MetaG_FD_177994 | JGI IMG/M metagenome (GOLD analysis project Ga0214919, IMG submission 177994) | Freshwater microbial communities from Lake Lanier, Atlanta, Georgia, United States - LL-1503 | ecosystem: Environmental > Aquatic > Freshwater > Lake | place: USA: Georgia | collected...
CCACCATCTAAGCAATTGCCATGAAAACCAAAACCATTCTTGAACTCGCCGACGTGAAGGCTATCGCTGCGGCTGCGGAGGCTGAGGCGCTCAAACACGCCTGGGCTGTGAGTATCGCCATCGTTGATGACGGCGGTAACCTGCTGTGGTTTCAGCGCCTAGACGGCGCGGCTCCAATTTCGGCTTTGATCGCGCCGGCCAAGGCCCGCACCTCGGCGGTCGGGCGCCGTGAAAGCAAGGTATATGAGGACATGATCAACGGTGGGAGGGCCTCGTTTCTCAGCGCGCCCACGCTAGACGGCATGCTCGAAGGCGGTATCCCAGTGATGAAAGACGGCCAGTGCCTCGGCGCTGTGGGCGTCAGTGGCGTCAAATCTGTAGAGGATGCCCAAATTGCGCGTGCCGGCTTGGCTGCCATCGGCCTGTAGCTAGAGTTCTAGTACGCCAGCCGCTCGGGATGCAACTCCTGCAATATGGTGGTTGCAATCTCTTCGATGGATTTGGTAGTTGTGGACAGCCAACGAATGCCAGCGCGGCGCATCATGCTTTCTGCCTCATGCACTTCCATGCGGCAGTTTTCTAAGGACGCGTAGCGGGAGTTCGGGCGCCGCTCATTGCGAATTTCGCTCAGGCGTTCAGCTTGAATGCTCAGACCGAAAATCTTAGTCTTGTGTGGCACCAGTGCCAGGGGAAGCTGGCGCCGCTCAAAATCTTCGGGGATTAGCGGGTAATTGGACGCCTTCAGGCCATATTGCATGGCCAAGTAGAGGGATGTGGGTGTTTTTCCGCTGCGGCTTACGCCTACCAAAATCACGTCAGATTGCTCCAAGTCCCGGTTGCTCTGACCATCATCATGGGCCAAGGAAAAATTTATTGCCTCGATGCGGTCGTGGTATTCCTTGCTTTTGCTGGCATCGCTAAATCTGCCGATGCGGTGGTTGGATTTGAGATTGAGCTCCTGCTCTAGCGGATGCACAAACATGCCGAACATGTCGAGCAGCATGCCTTGGCAATTTTCTCGGATCACCTGGAGCACCTCCATGTTCACCAAAGTGGTAAACACAATGGGCTTGGCACCGTCGACCACCCCTGCGTGGTTAATTTGCCGCACCACCTGGTGCGCCTTGTCAACGGTATCGATGAAGGGCAGTCGGACATGGTGTGCCTTGGTCTCAAACTGCGCCAATATGGCATTTCCAAAGGTCTCAGCCGTGATGCCGGTACCGTCGGAGACAAAAAATACGCTGCGTTGGGGCATGGGTGGTGGGTGCTCGTGATTTGGGTTCAGGCAAGTTCGCAGGTGGCGTGACCTGTGCCTCGATTGTGGGCCAGGTCGCGCTTACTCCGCCCAAAGAGCACTGCGCAGGCAAACAGGGTCCTACAATTCGCCGACGTGGACAGCCCAGCCATGGGTGACAGACCGCCAAAGCAACAAATCCATCGGCCTGCCATCTTTTGCCCGTTGGTCGTCGCCAACTCCGCCCTGGCCTGCGCTTGCGCCCCTGTGGCGACCGAATTTTTAACTTTGGAGTCTTCGATGTCTGATCTTTTTAGTGAAACGGACTGGGTAGTACCGTTCGAGCACCTGCGCATGAGCGACGTGGAGGCGGTTGGCGGCAAGAACGCCAGCTTGGGGGAGATGATTTCCCAGTTGCCCCAAGGAGTGAAAGTGCCTACCGGGTTCGCCACCACGGCGCACGCATTTCGAACTTTTTTGGCGTACGAGAATCTCAGCGAGCGCATAAACGCACGTTTAAGCGCGTTAGATGTTGAGGACGTGCGTGCGTTGGCCGTCGCGGGTGCGGAAATTCGCACTATGGTCGAGGTGCAGCCGTTCCCCACTGACTTAGAGAGCGCGATCCGAACGGCCTTCCAGACCTTGAGCGGCGAAAAGCCGGTTGCGTCGTTTGCCGTCCGCTCTTCGGCCACAGCGGAAGACCTTCCTGACGCATCGTTCGCTGGGCAGCAAGAGACTTTTTTGAATGTGGTCGGTATCGAGGACGTGCTGCACAAAATCCGCGAGGTATTTGCCTCGCTTTACAACGACCGCGCGATCAGCTACCGCGTACACAAGGGCTTTGCGCACGAACATGTGGCCTTGAGCGCGGGCATACAGCGCATGGTGCGCTCGGACCTGGGCGCCGCGGGCGTTATGTTCACGATTGACACGGAGTCGGGTTTTTCGGATGTCGTGTTTATTACATCGAGCTACGGTTTAGGGGAGACGGTGGTGCAGGGCGCTGTCAACCCGGATGAGTTTTATGTCCACAAACCCATGCTGCGTGCAGGTAAACGGGCCATCATTCGCCGAAGCCTGGGCTCCAAACTGTTGCAAATGGAATTCACCAGCTCTGAAGAACAAGCCGCTGGCGCCAAACTGGTTAAGACCACGGATGTACCCATTGAGCTACGCAACCGCTATTCACTGACGGACGCTGATGTGGAGCAACTGGCCCGCTACGCATTGGTGATCGAGGACCACTATGGCCGCCCCATGGACATCGAGTGGGGCAAAGACGGGATCGACGGCGATCTGTATATTTTGCAAGCGCGCCCGGAAACCGTAAAAAGTCAGGCGGCCAATACCGTGGAATACCGATACAAGCTTAAAGGCCGAGGAGCAGTGTTGGTCGAAGGTCGCGCCATTGGCCAAAAGATCGGTACCGGTCCGGTGCGAATCGTCCACCACATTAGCGAAATGGACACGGTTCAGCCGGGAGATGTGCTGGTGACCGACATGACCGACCCGAACTGGGAGCCGGTGATGAAGCGGGCCTCTGCCATCGTCACCAACCGGGGCGGACGAACCTGCCACGCCGCCATCATCGCGCGCGAACTGGGTATTCCTGCCGTAGTGGGTTGCGGCAATGCCACTGAAGCACTGAATGAAGGCATGCTGGTAACGGTCAGTTGCGCCGAAGGTGATACAGGCTTTATTTACGACGGTTTGCTGGAGACCGAAGTGTCCGAAGTGCAGCGCGGCCTGATGCCAGAAATCCCCGTCAAGATCATGATGAACGTGGGTAACCCACAGCTAGCCTTTGACTTTTGCCAGTTGCCTAATCAGGGCGTGGGCTTGGCGCGTCTGGAATTCATCATCAACAACAACATCGGCGTGCATCCAAAGGCGATTTTGGACTACCCCAATATTGATGCCGACTTGAAAAAAGCTGTTGAGTCGGTTGCCCGGGGCCACGCCTCACCGCGCGCGTTTTACGTGGACCGGGTAGCCGAGGGTGTGGCCACTATCGCAGCGGCTTTTTGGCCCAAGCCGGTGATCGTGCGCTTGTCCGACTTCAAATCAAATGAATACCGCAAACTCATTGGGGGCAGCCGTTACGAGCCCGAAGAAGAAAACCCCATGTTGGGTTTCCGCGGTGCAGCGCGCTACGTCAGTGCCGACTTTGGGGAAGCATTTGCGATGGAATGCGAGGCCTTGAAGCGGGTTCGCAACGACATGGGATTGGATAACGTGCAGGTGATGGTGCCTTTTGTGCGCACGCTGGAGCAGGCGCACAAGGTAACTGAATTGCTGGCTCGCCATGGGTTGGAACGTGGGCACAACGGTTTGAAGCTCATCATGATGTGCGAAATACCGAGCAATGCCATTTTGGCCGCCGAATTTTTGGCCTACTTTGACGGCTTCTCCATTGGCTCCAACGACTTGACGCAACTGACACTGGGCCTGGACCGGGATTCTGGCTTGGAGTTGCTGGCCGCAGACTTTGATGAGCGCGATCCAGCCGTGAAGGCTTTGATCAGCATGGCGATCCGTGCTTGCCAGGCACAGGGGAAATACATTGGTATTTGTGGCCAGGGCCCCAGTGACCACCCCGACTTCGCCGTGTGGCTCGAGCAGCAGGGTATTTCATCGATATCCCTGAACCCGGATTCGGTCATTGCCACCTGGCAGCAACTCGCGGTCCGATGACTCAAGCGCAAGGCCTGCTCCGCTGGAAACTGCATGCTGCCTTGCTGGCCGTATGGTTCGTAGCGTCATTCGGCGTGGTTTTTTTTGCCGGTGACCTGCAGGCTACCGTAGCGGGCTGGCCTTTGGCCTTTTGGTTTTCTGCACAGGGTTCGATCCTTGTCTTCATCGCGATCCTCGTGGTTTTCGCATGGCGCATGGGTAAATCGGACTTTGTTTTTGAGGAGCCTTCCCAAGCATCATTGGCATTGCACGGGCGGCGCATTCACTGGCGCTTCCTAGGTTATTTGGCGGCCTTGATTCTCTGCTTGATCGGCCTGGGTTTGGCCGAACAGCATGGGCTGTCAAAGGCTTGGCTTGCCGTTATTTTTCTGTCGCTGACCCTAGTTTTGTATGCCGGTATTGGCGTGTATGCCAGAACTGCCAAGGCCGAAGAGTATTTCGTCGCCGGGCGACGCATACCCGCCGTGTACAACGGCATGGCCACAGCCGCTGACTGGATGAGCGCGGCGTCGTTCATCAGCTTGTCCGGTGGCCTGTACCTACAAGGTTTTTCGGGTATCGGCGATCAACCCGGGGGGCTTGCCTATGTCTTGGGTTGGACTGGCGGATTTTGTTTGGTGGCACTGCTGGTGGCACCTTACTTGCGGGCGCTGAATCTGTATACCTTGCCGGACTATTTCGCACTTCGTTTTGGCGGATGCTGGCCGCGTCGAATCGCGGCGCTGGCAGCTATCCTGTGTTCGTTTACCTATGTGGTCGCACAACTTTACGGTGTGGGCCTGATTACTTCGAGGTTGACGGGGTTGCATTTTGAAATTGGAATCCTGTTGGGCCTGGGTGGCGTCTTGGTGTGTTCCTTTTTGGGCGGGATGCGAGCGGTCACCTGGACGCAGGTGGCGCAGTACGTGGTCATTATTTTGGCGTTTACTTTGCCCGTTTCATGGCTGGCTTATCAGCAGCTTGGCAACCCGATTGCGGTACTTGCCTATGGACAACAATTGCCAAAAATTGCTGAATTTGAGCGCCAGATACTAGCCTCCCCAGCCGAAAACCAGGTCCTGGCGATCTATGCACAGCGCGCTGACATTCTGGAGAAGAAGCTGCAAGACGTGGACGCGGCGATGATCGCGGATCGCATGGACTTGCGTCGCCAGCTGCGCGATCTGGGGGACATCGCGCCAGACGACTGGCGCGCCCTGGCCCTGCGCCGCCAAATGGCAATGGCTCCCAAAGACGCGCAATCGGCGCGCCAGGTCTGGTCACGTCAGCTTGCAGAAAATCGCGAACGTGCCCAGCCTCTGGGGGGAATGCCCTTGCACACCAAGGCTTTTGCGGGCGACCCCGAAGGATCACCTGCGCAGCAAGCACTGTTTACCAGTTCGCGTACCAATTTTCTGGCGCTGATGTTTTGCTTGATGGTGGGCACCGCCGGCTTGCCTCATCTGTTGACGCGTTACTTCACCACGCCAGACGTGTCACAGGCTCGCCAATCCGTAGCCTGGTCCTTATTTTTTATTGCCTTGCTGTATTTGGCTGCCCCGGCATTGGCCGTATTGGTCAAATACGAGGTGATGGCCCACTTGGTGGGGCAACCCATGGACTCGCTGCCAGCATGGATCAGTCTGTGGTCACGCGACGCGTCCCTGCTTTCTGTGTCGGACGTCAATGGCGACGGTGTGCTGCAGTTTTCCGAATTAAAAATCGGGGCCGATCTAGTGATGCTTGCCAGCCCCGAAATTGGCGGCTTGCCGGTCATTTTTTCCATCTTGGTCGCGGCCGGTGGCCTGGGTGCCGCATTGTCGACTGCCGACGGTCTGCTTCTAACCATTGGCAACGCATTGGCCCATGACCTGGTTTTCCAGGGTCAAAACGCTAAGGTTCAGGGGGTACGGCCCGTTATGTGGTCTAAATTTGCTCTTCTGGTAGTTGCCCTGCTTGCCGCATATGCCGCAGCCCAACGACCGGCGGGCATTCTTTCCTTGGTTGCAGCGTCCTTTTCATTGGCTGCAGCGGGCTTGGTGCCGGCCATGGTGCTAGGGATTTTTTGGCCACGCACCACGCGCGCGGGTGCGGTAGGCGGCATGCTGGCCGGTCTGTGCGTCACACTGTTTTACATGGCTAGCAACCTGCCGGCGGTGCGCGATGTGATACCCGCCGTTTCCGGTTTGTGGTGGGGTATTCAGCCTATTTCTGCAGGAGTTTTTGGTGTTCCAGCTGGCATTGTCGCGACAGTGTTAATTAGCCTTTTGACCCTCGACGGTAGTCGTTCAATGGCGTCACGCTGAGCTCCGGCTCAAGAGGGAAAGAGCGTTCTCCATCCTGCCGCTATAATGTTGGGCTTCGCCTTGCCGCACTCCACTTAGACGCTGGGGGCGGCTTTTTCTGGCCCCGCTGTGGGCTTATCCAAAAGGAGTATCAATGCGTCATTACGAAATCATTCTCATGATTCATCCGGATCAGAGCGAACAAGTTCCGGCCATGCTGGAGCGCTACAAGGGCATGATCACTGCCGGCGGCGGAAAGGTCCACCGCGTCGAAGACTGGGGTCGTCGCCAATTGGTCTACATGATCAACAAATTGGCCAAAGCCCATTACCTATGCATCAACATCGAAGCCGACCAAGCCGTCATGGCTGAGTTGGAGCATGCATTCAAATTCAACGACGCCGTTCTGCGCCACCTCACCGTGTCCAAGAAAAAGGCAGATACCGGCCCGTCGTCGATGATGAAAACGGTGGAGCGCGAAGATGCGCGCAAAACCCAGCAAGCCGAATACCAAGCTTGATTTAAGCCAAGCTACCGACATAGCGCAAACGCAGAGTGACTGCCAACACGCTGGAAATTACCGCAACAATCGATCAGGCGCAGGCCTTGCGATTTACCCCAGCCGGCGTTCCCGCCCTGAATTTGGTGCTTGAACACCGGTCGGAGATGCAGGTAGTTGGTGTCAAGCGGCGGGTAACGACCAGTTTGAAAGCAATGGCGTTTGGTGCATTAGCAGAAACCCTTGCCAAGCAAGACATTGGAAGCCAATGGAAGTTTGAAGGTTTTCTTGCCAACGCATCACGCAGTAAGTCGGTTGTTTTGCACATACAAAGTTTTTCGCCAGATTTTTTACCCGATTCGTTTTAGGAGGCTTTATGGCCACGTTCAAGAAGTTCAACAAAGACAAGCGCCCCAAGCGCAACACCCAGTCACTGCTGTTCAAGCGAAAGCGCTTTTGCCGCTTCACCGTGACTGGTGTCGAAGAAATCGACTACAAGGACATCGACACCTTGCGCGACTTCATCGCTGAAAACGGAAAGATCATTCCCGCCCGTTTGACCGGCACCCGCGCGATTTTCCAGCGCCAACTCAACACCGCTATCAAGCGCGCTCGCTTTCTGGCGATGCTGCCTTACAGCGACCAGCACAAGATCTAAGGAGCCTGGACCATGCAAATTATTCTGCTCGACAAGGTCGTGAACCTCGGCAACCTGGGCGAAATCGTCAAGGTCAAAGATGGCTACGCTCGCAATTTCTTGATTCCCTCGGGCCGCGCCCGTCGCGCCACCGAATCTGCCAAAGCCGAATTCGAAGCGCGTCGCGTAGAACTCGAAAAGGCAGCTGATGCCAAATTGGCGGAGTCGCAAAAGCTGGGCGAAAAACTCGGTGGAACGACTATCAAACTGACTCAAAAAGCCGGCGTAGACGGCCGCTTGTTTGGCTCGGTGACCAATGCCGATATCGCTGAAGAGCTGGTAAAAGGCGGCTACAAGGTCGTCAAGTCCAATATTCGCATGCCTAACGGCCCCATCAAAATCGTCGGCGATACCACGGTAAGCGTGGCTCTGCACACCGATGTGGTCGTGGAGATTACGGTTTCGGTTTACGGAGAATCCGCCTAATTTTGGTTTTTATCCTGGGGTTATCAGGGTAAGCTGTGGGTGTCGTGGCCCACTGCTAAACATGCGAAAGCCGCCGGGGTCTACCTCTGCGGCTTTTCTCATGGGCTTACCACCATGCGGAGTTGCCTCATCGGCGAGGCGTCGCATTCCCCAATAGGTACACAAGGAATTACCATGTCCGTTGACATCGCCGCGCCGGATGACTTTGTGCAAGACCGGCAGGTCGCACAGTTGCGTATACCCCCCCATTCTGTAGAAGGGGAGTCCAGCGTGCTGGGCGGTTTGTTGTTGGACAACAACGCATGGGACCGGGTCAGTGACGTAGTAGCTGAAGGGGATTTCTACCGATACGAGCACCGCTTGATCTTTGGCGCCATTTCGACCTTGGTCAATAACAGCCGCCCCGCCGACGTAATTACGGTTTTTGAACAACTCCAGAGCCAGTCCCGCGCCGAGGAGGCTGGCGGCTTGGGCTACCTCAACTCGCTGGCGCAGTACGTGCCCAGCGCCAGCAATATCCGGCGCTACGCCGAAATCGTGCGGGACCGCTCGATTCTGCGCAAACTGGTAACTGCGAGCGACGAGATCGCCACCAACGCCTTCAACACCAAAGGCCGGGCGGTTTCAGAGATTGTTGATGAGTCTGAACAGAAAATCTTCAACATTGGCGAGCAAGGCAAGCGCAACAGCGACGGTTTTCAGGCCATGGACACCTTGGTGGTCAAGTTGCTAGACCGCGTTCAAGAGATGGCGGACAACCCCAACGACGTCACGGGCGTGCCCACGGGCTTTTACGACCTGGACCGTATGACTGCGGGATTGCAGGCCGGCGACTTGGTGGTGCTGGCGGCGCGCCCGTCCATGGGTAAAACCGCTTTGGCGATCAACATCGCCGAACACGTGGCCCTCAACGAAGGGCTGCCGGTAGCTGTGTTTTCCATGGAAATGGGCGCGGCGCAACTGGCTGTGCGTATCGTTGGCTCCATCGGGCGCATTGACCAGGGGCACTTGCGTACAGGCAGGCTCACCGATGAAGAATGGCCACGCCTGTCCGAGGCGATCGAGAAGCTGCGTACCATCTCACTGCATATCGACGAAAGCGCCGGGCTGACTTCTGGTGACTTGCGCTCCAGTGCGCGACGCCTTTCGCGCCAATGTGGGCAGCTCGGTCTGATCGTGGTGGATTATTTGCAACTCATGAGCGGCAGCAGCGACGGCGAAAACCGCGCCACGGAACTCGGTGAAATTTCACGGGGCTTGAAGATGCTGGCGCGTGAACTTAAATGCCCGGTCATCGCTCTGTCGCAGCTCAACCGCAGCGTGGAACAGCGCCCGGACAAGCGCCCCATGATGAGCGATTTGCGCGAATCCGGCGCCATCGAGCAAGACGCTGACATCATCATGTTCATCTACCGCGACGAGTACTACACCAAAGAGGCCTGCAAAGAGCCAGGCGTGGCCGAGATCATCATCGCCAAGCAGCGCAATGGCCCCACCGGCACGGTCAAGTTGGCATTCCTGCGCAATATCACCAAGTTTCAGAGCCTTGCTAGTGGCGGGGGCGGCGACTATTAAAGAGAAAGAGCGGCCTCAGAACGGCGAGCCCTAACTCTAGTTGGGAGGTCGCTTCAGAGCACTTCGCTAGCGAAATCGGCCAAGCGTGAGCGTTCACCCCGCGCCAGGGTGATGTGGCCGCCATGTGGCCAGCCTTTAAAGCGGTCCACCGCAAACGTCAACCCTGACGAACCTTCGGTCAGGTAGGGCGTGTCAATTTGGGCCAAGTTGCCCATGCAGACGATTTTGGTGCCGGGGCCTGCGCGGGTGATCAGCGTTTTCATCTGCTTGGGCGTCAGGTTTTGCGCCTCGTCAATGATGACGTACTTGTTCAAAAAAGTGCGCCCACGCATAAAGTTCATGCTCTTGATCTTGATGCGGCTGCGAATCAACTCGCTAGTCGCGGCGCGGCCCCATTCACCAGCGTTGGTATCGGTCTTGCCTAGCACCTCGAGGTTGTCGTCGAGTGCGCCCATCCATGGCCCCATCTTTTCCTCTTCGGTACCTGGCAAAAAGCCGATGTCCTCGCCCACGCTCACGGTGGCGCGGGTGACGATGATTTCGGTGTAACGGCGGTCGTCGAGCACTTGGGTCAGGCCGGCGGCCAGCGCCATTAGGGTCTTGCCCGTACCAGCCGTTCCGGTCAGTGTCACGAAGTCGACCTCGGGGTCGGTTAGCAGGTTCATGGCGAAATTTTGTTCGCGGTTGCGGGTGGTCACGCCCCAAACGGCGTTTTTGAGGTGATTAAAGTCGCGCAAGGTTTTCAAAACGGCGGTATTGCCCCGAATTTCCGTCACGCGGGCGTACAAACTGGGCTCCCCTGGTGACTCGAAATAGACAAATTGGTTGATCAGCATGCTCGGAACCGTGGGTCCATTGACTTTGTAAAAAGTGCTTTGACCTTGTTGCCAGCTCTCGACACTTTGGCCATGGGTGGCCCAAAAATCGGCAGGCAATGCCATAGCGCCCGAATACAGCAGATCTCCGTCTTCCAGGGTTTTGTCGTTTTGGTAATCGTCGGTGGCCAAGCCCAAGGCCCGTGCCTTGACTCGCATATTGATGTCTTTGGACACGAGCACCACTTCGCGGGGCGCGAAGTTTTTGCGCAGCGCTTCCACCACGCCCAAAATCTGGTTATCCGCCTTGCCTTGCGGCAGACTGGTGGGCAAGCTGTAATCCAGCGGCTGGGTTTGAAACAACAACTTGCCCTTGGCTTCGCGTTGTCCGGTGCTGTTGAGCTGAAATCCGCTGCCGATGTCAGCCCCCGGCGTGCCCGCCAATGCATCGAGCGTTCTGCTGGTTTGGCGTGCATTGCGCGCAACCTCGGTCATGCCCTTTTTGTGGCCATCGAGCTCTTCCAGCACGATCATCGGCAAGAAAATATCGTGCTCTTCAAAGCGGAACAAGCACATCGGGTCGTGCAGCAACACATTGGTGTCCAACACAAACAATTTGGCTGGCCCGGTGCGCGCAGCCTTCCTCGAATGGCTAGCCTTCGCAACGCTTGTAGTGTTGCTGACCACGCCAATGGTTTCTGCACTTGGAGCACGCCCGGCTTGCAAAGCTGGATTTCGAGTCTGCGCGTTGGCAGGCAGGTCGCCGTTGAGAGCAATGCCGCTGGGGTTGCGGGCGGCTGGCTTTGCAGGCGCGGGCGCCAGGTCCTGTGGGGGAGCCGATGCCGTTATTCGTGACGACGGTGACAAAAGAGCCGATTTGCGCAGGCCGGGCCGCTGTGACTTGGGGGATGTTTCGGGGGAATCTGGCTGGAGGCGGTCGGCACGTTTTGTCGGAGCGGTAGGCAAAGGCATGAAGGTGAAACTCGCGAAAAGAAATTCAAACGGGAAACGGTCAGGCAATAAAAAAGGCCACCTCGGTTATAGGCGGCCTAACGGAATCGGGTGAGCTGCGAATGCATTGGGTCATTATGCATGACCAAAAAGACAGCCGATTCTTCGGGGAGTCTTGCGCGTTGCTTGCGCCTAACCATCTGAGTTGTTGTTTACTAGCGCCTGCTTGGCGTCATGTTTGCCGATCCAGAGGCTCCAGCAAGACCTCCACCTACTGGACCACGGTTTGGGAGTTGCCACCCTCGGTGGCTTGGGGGTGGGTGAGGGCTGCCGATACCGGTGAGGTTGGGCAACCAGCCGCGGGCTTTTTTGTACATACCCATTTAAGGAAAACCGTAGATTAGTTCCATTCTCACGCTGGGATAATCCCCCAGTGAACGCCCCCCATCCCCCCACCCCCCTGCACATCGACTTCCCCGAAAACCTGCCCGTCTCCGACCGGCGCGAGGAAATCATGGCCGCACTGGCCGCGCACCAGGTCATCATCGTGTGTGGCGAGACTGGCTCGGGCAAGACCACGCAGTTGCCCAAGATCGCCCTGGCCATGGGGCGGGGCCTGTGCAATTACCCCACCACGCTGGCTGACGGTGGGCCCGCGCCGCGCGGCAAGCTCATTGGCCACACGCAGCCCCGGCGCATTGCGGCCAGCAGCGTGGCCAAGCGGATTGCCGAGGAGTTGAAGACGCCGCTGGGCGAAGTTGTCGGTTTCAAGGTGCGGTTTCAGGACCGGCTATCGCGCGATGCGTCCGTCAAGCTCATGACCGACGGCATTTTGCTGGCCGAGACGCAGACCGACCCGATGCTCAACGCCTACGACACCATCATCATCGACGAGGCGCACGAGCGCAGCCTGAACATTGACTTTTTGCTCGGTTACCTGCGCCAGATACTGCCCCGCCGTCCAGACCTGAAAATCATCGTGACCTCGGCCACGATAGACGCGCAGCGCTTTGCCGATCACTTTGCCAGCCTGCGGCCCACGCCAGAGGGGCGAAAACTCACCCCGGCCCCCGTCATCATGGTGTCCGGGCGCATGTTTCCCGTCGAGCAGCGCTACCGCCCGTTTGAGGAAAGCCGCGAGTACGACCTAAACAACGCGATTGCCGATGGCGTGGATGAGCTGTGGCGCGGCGGTGTGGGCGGCGACATTTTGGTGTTCTTGCCCGGCGAGCGCGAGATTCGCGAGGCGGCGGACCACTTGCGCAAGCACCTGAGCCACCAACCGGTGATGCGTGGCTGCGAGGTGCTGCCGCTGTTTGCGCGCCTGAGCCCGGCCGAACAAGACCGCATTTTTGACGGCCACACCGGGCGGCGCGTGGTGCTGGCCACGAATGTGGCTGAGACCTCGCTCACGGTGCCGGGCATCTGCTACGTGATTGACGCGGGCACGGCGCGCATCAAGCGCTACAGTTTTCGCAGCAAGGTGGAGCAGTTGCTGGTCGAACCCATCAGTCAAAGCTCGGCCAACCAGCGCGCCGGGCGCTGCGGCCGGGTGGCCGACGGCATTTGCATTCGCCTGTACGAGCAAAAAGACTTTGACGGGCGCGACCGTTTTACCGACCCCGAAATCTTGCGCTCCTCGCTGGCCGGGGTAATTTTGCGCATGAAGTCGCTGCGCCTGGGCGTGGTGGAAGACTTTCCGTTTATCGAGCGGCCCTCGGGACGCGCCATAGCCGACGGCTACCAGCTGCTCAATGAACTCGGCGCCGTGGACGAGGCCAACGAACTCACGCCCCTGGGCCAAGAACTGGCGCGTCTGCCGCTGGATCCGCGCGTGGGCCGCATGATTTTGGAAGCGCGCAGCCGCCAAGCGCTGGACGAGGTGCTGATCATCGCCTCGGCCCTGAGCGTGCAAGACGTGCGCGACCGCCCCATGGACCTCCAAGCCCAAGCCGACCAGGCGCACGCCAAGTTTGACGACGAAAAGAGCGAGTTCAGCGGTTATTTGAAGCTGTGGAAGTGGATCAGCGACGCGCGCGGCGAAAAAACCGGCGGCCCGGAAGCCGGTTTGGCAGCGCAAAGGAAATTGGGGTCGGATCCCGATTTCGCGAAGCGAAACTCGGGCTCTGACCCCAATTTCCGCTCTCCGCCGACACCAAGCGTTCACAAACTCAGCAACCGCCAATACGAACAACTCCTGCGCCAAAACTTCGTCAACATCCGCCGCCTGCGCGAGTGGAAAGACATCCATAGCCAGCTCCATACGGTGGTGGCCGAACACAAATGGCGGCTGAACACCACGCCAGCGTCTTACGAGCAGTTGCACTTGTCCATGCTGGCCGGCTTGTTGGGCAATGTGGGTTGGAAGGTTGAAAACGAGGGCCAACAGGGCGAATACCTGGGCGCGCGCGGCATCAAGTTTTTTGCCCATCCAGGCGCGCACCTGGCCAAAAAGCCGGGGCGCTGGATTGTGGCGGCTGAGCTGGTGGAAACCACGCGCCTGTTTGGCCGGGGAATTGCCAATATTGATCCGCAGTGGATTGAGCAAGTCGGCGGCCATTTGCTCAAAAAGCAGTTGCTCGACCCACATTGGGAGAAAAAGGCCGCCGAAGTGGTAGCGCTGGAGCGCGCCACGCTCTACGGCATCGTGGTCTACAGCGGGCGGCGGGTGAACTACGGCCGGGTGGACCCAGCTGGCGCACGCGAGGTGTTTGTCCGCGAAGCGCTGGTGGCCGGCCAGTGGGACAGCCCGTTGCCGTTTTTGGCGGCCAACCTCAAACTCATCAAACAGGTGGAAGAGCTCGAACACAAGGCGCGCCGCCAGGACGTGCTGGTGGACGAGGAGCTGATTTACGCCTTTTACGACCAGCAACTGCCCGCCGATGTGTGCAGCGGCTTTAGCTGCGAGCGCTGGTACCGCGAAGAGGTGAAAAAGCAGCCCGAGCTTTTGCTGCTGACCCGCGACGAGCTGATGCGCCACGAGGCCGCAGGGATTACCACGGCCATGTTCCCCAAAACCCTGCGCATGGGCGGGGTGGACTGCGCTGCAAGCTACCTACACGCGCCCGGCGACGCGCTGGACGGCGTCACCGTGACCGTGCCACTGTTCGTGCTCAACCAGGTCAACGATGAGCGCGGCGAATGGCTGGTGCCCGGCATGCTGAAGGAAAAAGTGCAGGCCCTGCTCAAAACTCTGCACCAGCGGCCCCGTTCGCGCCTGGTGCCGCTGCCCGAAACCGCCACCCGCATGGCCGCCGCCCTGAGCGACGAGCGCTTTGGCGCAGGCAGTCTGGTGGACGCAATATTGAAGCTGGTGCGCGAAGCCACCGCGCTGGACGTGGTACGCGCGGACATCAAGACCGACATGCTGAGCCCGCACTTTTTCATGAACTTCAAGGTGGTGGACGAACACGGCCGCCAGCTCGGCCAGAGCCGCAACCTGGGCGCGCTCAAAGCCGAATGGGGCAAGCAGGCGCGCGGAGCCTTTCAGGCGCTTGCCTCTTTGAAGCTGGGGCAGGGCGGTGGCACGTCAACTGCCGCCTCGAGCACTACTTCTGGTGGGGCGGGCACCTCATCTACCCCGGTACTCCCTGCAATCGGTGCCGCATACGTCGCGTCTGCGTCGCGCGGTTCGGCGGCGTCGCCTGCGCCGGTCCAAGCCTGCGGCGGTGCCAAAAACCCCGCAGCCCCCGCGCAACCCAGCATCCTGGACCAGCGCTTTACCTCCTGGACCTTTGGCGAGCTGCCCGAGCTGTTGGAGATTCGCAAGGGTGCGCAAACGCTGATCGGCTTTCCGGCGCTGATGGACGCCGGGGACGCGGTAACAGTAGAGGTGTTCGACGAACCCGAAGCGGCCGCCGCTAAGCATCGCGCCGGCCTGCGCCGCCTGTTTGCGCTGCAAATCAAGGACGCGCTGAAATACTTGGAAAAGAACATCCCTGATCTCCAAAAAATGGGCGTTTCTTACCTGCAAGTGGGGCGGGGCGAGGGCGCCACACAGTTGGGTGGCACGATGGAGGAACTGCGAAGCCAGATCATCGCGCTGGCGCTGGACCGCGCTTTTTTGCTGGACCCGCTGCCCACCGATGAATTTGCCTTCAAGCGCCGTCTGGACGAAGGCCGGGGGCGACTGACGCTGATTGCCAACGAAGTGGCGCGCCTGGCGGGCGTAGTGTTGATCGAATTTGCTACGGCGGCCCGCAAAATCAAAGACAGCAAAAACTCGCCCGAGGCTTGTGCCGACGCGCAGCAGCAGTTGCAGCGGCTTATCACCAGGCAATTTTTGCTGGCCACGCCCTGGGACCGGCTGCAGCACCTTGCGCGCTACTGCAAGGCCATCACCCTTCGCCTGGAAAAATACCGCGCCGACCCAGCCCGTGACGCCGCCCGCCTGGCCGAGTTGCGGCCGCTGGAGCAGCGCTATTGGCGCCTGGTGGCCGAGCGCAAGGGCGCGGTGGACGATCGAATGGCCGAATTCAGGTGGTTGCTGGAGGAACTGCGCGTGAGCTTTTTCGCCCAAGAGCTGCGCACACCCCAACCGGTGAGCGTCAAACGTCTGGAAAAGGCCTGGACGCAGCTGGCCTGAGATCTAGCGAAGTGCTGGGTGGCGGCGCGGCTACCACCAACGCTGCCACAACCCAATTAGGCGCGGCCTTTATTGCCCCATGTGCCAAATATTGGTCGAGCGCGCGCCACTTCGGCAAAAGGCCAATACCGGGCCTGGGGCGGTATTTACCAGCGCGGCAAATTCAGCGACTTGCTCGGGCGTGATCTGGCCGCTGATCACCGGCAGGTAGTGGTAGGCCAGTCCAGCGGCTTGTGCAGCCTGCGCCATGGCCTGCGAGGTGGGCTGGTCGGGGCCACCCTCGCCATCGGGGCGGTTGTTGATCACGGTGTGAAAACCGTGCGCCGCGATGGCCGCCATGTCCTGGGGGCTGATTTGTGGGGCGGTGGCAAAGTGTTCGGTGTGCTGGCTGACGGAAATCGACATAACGGTCCTTGCGAAGAAATCAGGGGATGTTGGAATAGGTGGAGGCTAACCGGCCAGCACCTCAGGCGGCGCTCCAGACAAACCAGGCGGCCATGGCCAAACCGGCGATGGCAAGCGCGTAGTTCAGCGCCGGGCCCATCCAGGTGTAATGGCCGCGCGGCACCTCAGGGTGGGTAAGCGTGAACACAAAGCGCTGGTACTGCCACGCTGCCAGCGCCGACACCAAGGCGCCCAGCACCAAAAAAAACACACCAAACCACAGCGTGGGCTTGGTGCTTTCTTCCACCACCGTGTGGGTGGCGTTGATCATGCGCACGAACAGACCAAAGCGTTCCACGACAAAGCCCAGCCCAATCAAGGCCACGGAGGTGCGCTGCCAGGCCAGCATGGTGCGTTCGGCTGCAAAAAATACGCGGGGGTCGTCAAGGTAGGACATGGTCTGGGGTGTCGTGGTTGGGTAGAGAAAATAAACTCAAAGGGTTTTTAGGCGCGCCAGGGCGGCGTGCAGGGTAGATTCTTCCTTGGCAAAGCAAAAGCGCACCACGCGCTGGTCAAAGCCATTGGCGTAAAAGGCGGACAGGGGGATTGCCGCCACGCCTATTTCTCGGGTCAGCCATTGGCAAAAATCCGCCTCGCTTAGATCGCTGATGGCGGAGATGTCTACGCATTGAAAAAAGGTGCCCTCGCTTGGCAGCAGTTTGAAGCCGGTTTGGGCCAGTCCCTGGCGAAAGAGATCGCGCTTGCGCTGGTAAAAAGTGGGCAGAGCCTCATAGGGCGCCGGGTCGGCCATGTAGGCCGCTAGCCCGTGTTGGACTGGCGTATTGACGGTGAATACATTGAACTGGTGCACCTTGCGAAATTCTGTCGTTAACACTGCGGGTGCGGCCACCAATCCGATTTTCCAGCCTGTCACGTGGTAGGTCTTGCCAAAGCTCGACACAATCAGCGCCCGCTCGGCCAAGCCGGGGAAAAGCGCCACGCTTTGGTGCTGCGCACCGTCGAACACCATATGCTCGTACACCTCGTCGCTGATCACAAACACATTGGTCGGAGCCAAAAGGTCTTGCAGCGCCAGCATATCGGCCCGGCTCCAGACCGTGCCGCTGGGGTTGTGCGGTGTGTTGATGACGATCGCGCGGGTTTTTGGAGTCAGTGCTGCAGCAATTTTTGCAAAGTCGGGGCGAAATGTGCCCGGGGTCAAGGGCACGCGCACCACCACGCCGCCTGCGAGCACGATGTTGGGCTGGTAGCTGTCGTAACAGGGCTCGAGCACGATCACTTCGTCCCCAGGATGCACCAGCGCCAGCAGCGCGGTAAAGATGGCCTGCGTGGCGCCTGCGGTGATGGTGATCTCATCGGCGGCGCGGTAGCTGCGCCCATACAAGCGCTCTATCTTGGCGGCAACGGCTTCGCGCAGCGCAGCCACGCCCAACATGGACGGGTATTGGTTGTGCCCCGACTGCATCGCGCGCGTGACCTGGTCGACCAAGGTCGGGTCGCAGGCAAAGTCTGGGAAACCCTGGCCCAGGTTGACTGCTTGGTGCTGCGTTGCCAGAGCCGACATCACGGTAAAGATGGTGGTGCCCACTGCGGGCAGGCGGCTTTGCAAAGCGGGGGTGCGGGGAGCGCTCATGGGCATCGACAAAAAATGGTTCAGAGTTCGGCGTCGCTGATCTGCCCGGCCATGGCGCGCGCCACGGTTTCACGGGTCAAGCGGCTGCTCAGCAGTTCTGCAAAGGTGTAGACGAAGTTGCGCAAATACGCGCTGCGCTTGAAGGCCACGCGCGCAGTGTTCTGGCCAAACAAATGACCGGCGGGGCGCACCACAAGGCCGGTTTTTCCCCCTTGCTCCATGATGTCGCGTACCGCCATCTCAGCCACGATGCCCAGACCCAATCCCAGACGCACGTAGGTGGTGATGACGTCTGAATCAATGGCTTCGAGCGCAATGCGCGGCTCGAGCTTTTGTGCGGCAAAGGCCTTGTCGATCTTGGTGCGGCCGGTAAATGACGGGTGGTAGGTGATGAGTGGCTCGCGGGCCACTTCTTCGAGCGTGATGCGCGATTGTTGTGCCAGTGGGTGGTCTATGGGCATCACCAGCATGTGCTGCCACTGGTAGCAGGGCAATGTCACCAGTTCGGCATAGTCGGCCAGTGACTCGGTGGCGATACCGATTTCGGCCACCTCGTCTATCAGCATGCGGGCCACCTGGTCGGGCGCGCCCTGGTGCAGGCTGATATTGACTTTGGGGAAGGCGCTGCGCAGGGCGGCCACTTTCTCTGGCAGCACGTAGCGCGCCTGGGTGTGGGTGGTGGCGATCGACAGGGTGCCGCTGTCTTGGCGACTGTATTGGTCGCCAATGCGCTTGAGGTTGCCCACTTCGCGCAGGATCAGGTCAATGCTTTTTAGTACGTGCTGGCCGGGCTCGGTCACACGCTTGAGCCGCTTGCCATGGCGGGCAAAAATTTCGATGCCCAGTTCGTCTTCAAGTTCGATGATCGCTTTGGACACCCCAGGCTGCGAGGTGTGCAAGGCCTTGGCCGCCTCGGTGAGGTTGAGGTTGCGGCGCACCGCCTCTTGGACAAAGCGAAACTGGTGAAGGTTCATATCGAATATCAGCTATAGAAGGTGTTCATTATGCTGCATTCGTTTAATTTGCCCGGACGCCTCCGCTCATCGGACGCTGTCTAGTGGGCGCTCCACTGCAATGTCCGCCAGCAGGGCGATCAAGCGTAAGTCCTCCCCAACAGCACTCTGCAATTCAAAGTGAGTATCTGGATGGTTTGCACGCAGCGCTTGCACCAGAATCGGCAAGTCTTCGCGCGCGTGTTTGCCCACGCCTAAAAACATCGGAACGATGGTGATGGTTCGCACGCCACGTGCGAGCAGGCTGTGGCAGGCGGTCTGCAAATTGGGCGTGCTGAGTTCGAGATACGCACATTCCACCGCCAGCGCGGTGGAGTTTTGCAAAATGCGCTGCGCCACCGCCTGCATGGGCCGGTGCCACAGCGGGTCCCGAGAACCATGGGCGAACAAGACGATGCCGCGCAAGCGCGCCTGGCCCTCCAAATCGCCAGAAACCTTAGCGGACGTCATCGGCGAATAACCAGCCATCCAAACGCCGACAGCGAGGCCAGCGAATAAATCAGGCCGGGCAGGGCCGCGGTAAACCACGGTTGCCAGCCTTGCAAATAGCCCACATCGCCCACCACGTTGTTGAGCAGCACAAAGCTAATGCCAGCCATCACGCCGCCAAACACCATAGGCGTGATGCTTCCGGAGCGGAAATGCAAGTAGGCAAAGGGCAAGGCCAGCATCACCATCACCAGACAGCTCAGTGGGTAAAACACCTTTTTCCAGAACTGGATTTCATACTTTTGGGCCGACTGGCCGTTGGCCTGCAAGTGGCGCATGTATTGAAATAGGTCGATCGTGCCCATCCGGTCAGGGCGCAGCACGGCGGCCGAGACCATCTCGGCGCTAACCTTGTTAAGCCAGGTAAAGCTGTCTTGGTGGGTGATATTGGCCCGCGCAGTGGGTCCGTTGGGGTCCATGTACTCGGTGCGAGAGACATCTTTTAGCAGCCAGGACTCCCCAGGACCAAACGTGCCGGACCCCGCCTCGGTGATGGAGACGATGCGGCCCTGGTTGTCGAGTTCAAAAATCCGCACCCCGCGCATGCCCGCGTCGCTGTCCAATGCACCCACATTGATCGAAAAGCTGCTGTAGGTTTGCCGCTCCTTGATCCACGCACCCGTCTTGCCCACCGTTAGGTGCCCCTGAAATCGGGCTTTGAGCAGTTGGGCGGTTTTGTCGGCCAGCGGAGCCGCATAGTCGCCCAGCGCAAAGGTCAGGGCAACAAACACCATACCCAGCGACAACAAGGCCCTGAGCGCTTGCCAGGGCCCCAAGCCGCTCGTGCGCAAAATGGTGAATTCAGAGCTCTGGGCCAGTCGGGCCATTACAAAAATAGTTCCTATGAGTACGGCAATCGGCAGCAACTCATACACATGGCTGGGCACCATGAGCGCCACATACACCAGTGCCTTGGCCACCGAATAGCCGAAAACACCGCTGCGCCCTACGGATTGCAACTCGTCGACAAAGTCAAAGAAATAAAACAGACCCACGAACGCCGCCGTCACCGCCGCAACGGCGATGAACACCTCTTGGTAGAGCAGTTTGCGCAGTGTTTTCACGCAGTCGCCTTGGGTGCAAGGGTCGGGCGCAGGCGTAGCGCCCAGTGGTTGTGCCGCACGGTAAGCCAGATCAGGCTCAGCGCGAGTACGCCGCCATGCAATGCCAGCAGGTAGGCGCCCATGGTCACTTGATTTGATTCGATCCAGCTTTTGCCCAACACCAAGAGGTTGAAATACACGACAAAGGCCAAAAACGCAAAGACCAGGTTGCCCGTGCGACCCACCCGGGGGTTGACGCCTGACACGCCCAAACCGATGAACATCAGGTTCACCGAGGCAAAAAACAATCCAGCGCGCCAGGCCAGTTCGGCCCGATTCGCCGGAGTGGGGTCTTGCAATAGGGCCACTAAGGTCAGCGTGCTGGTGGGAGTGGTGGAGCGCGAGGATGCGTTGTCAGCGCCAATTCGCGCAGCGTAGCGTTCAAAAGTGCTAACCGTTGAATCCCCCTTGTCCAGCGATTTTTCCAATCGTTGACCGTTTTCCAGCACCAAAAACTTGTCAGCACCAATAACCTGGACGGTGCCACGCGCAGCAGAGGTGATGGTTTCCTTGCCGGCTTCACGGGTCACCATGAACACATGGGTTCCGGTCTGCTTGTCGCCCGACTCTTTTTCAATGAAAAAAACCCGGTCACCGCTGGCGGATTCCTGAAACTGTCCGGCCTGTACACGGGCGATGTCACCGCGCTTTTCATACTGGTCGCGTAGGTCCTCGATGCGCCCAAACGCCCAGGGCAGGACGACAAAGGCCAGGGCGAAGACCACCACAAAAATAGGCCAGCAAAAGCGCACCAGGGGCCGGAGCAGCGACACCAGTCCACGCCCGCTACCCAACCAAATGACCATTTCGCTGTCCCGATACATGCGCGTGAGCACGCCTACGATGGCGATAAACAGGCTGAGCGCCAAAATGGTGGGCAAGTCCGACAGGACGGTGTAACCCATGATGATCATCACGTCAGCTGGGTTGAAAACGCCGCGTGTGGCCTCGCTCAGCGTCCGAATCAGGGTCATGGTCATCACCACCGTCACCAGCACGACTAAGGTGGCGCCGAATGTCCGAGCAAGCTCTTTGCGGATGGAGGAATGGAATAACATGGGACCCATGAAAAGGGTGAATTATGAACTTTGAACTCCAAGCGATGGATCTGGTGGCTGTGGCCGATGAAAAATGTGACGCCCTGCTGGTGCTGGTACCAAAAGCATTCAAAGCTGGCAAGGACGATTTGTCGCAATTGGTGGGCGCGGCCCTTAAGGCTGGGGATTTGGAGGCGGCGGTCGGCAAGACGGTGTCCCTGTACCGCCCCCTCCAGGCGGCTGCGGTTCGCGTGGTGCTTTGCAGCGTCGGCGAGGGCACGGCGCGCCAGGTGCGCACTGCGGTATCTGGTGCTGTGGCGGCATGCAAATCGCCCGGTTTGAAAAAAATGGTGCTGTGTTTTGCCGCCCCGGCGACCCAAGACGCCCTGCGGGCGGCGGTTTTGGCCGTGGCGGACGCGACCTATTCGTACACCACCACCAAGTCCAAACCGCAGCCGCGGAGCCTTCAAAAAGTCCTGCTAGCGGCGGGCAATGCCCCGGATTTGACCGAGAGCTTTAACCGTGCAGTGGCCATTGTGGCGGGCGTCGAGTTGGCCAAGGAATGGGCCAATCGGCCTGCCAATCACGCCACGCCAACTCTGTTGGCCGGTGCAGCTAAAGCGCTTGCAAGCTATCCCAAGATCAGCTGCGAGGTGCTGGGCCCGCGTGAAGTGGCCAAACTGGCCATGGGTGCTTTTTTGGCCGTTGCCCAGGGTTCGGAAGAACCTTTGCGTTTTGTGGTGCTGCGCTACAACGGCGCGGCCAAGACCAAAGCCCCTACCGTGATTGTGGGCAAAGGCATTACCTTTGACAGTGGGGGAATCTCGATCAAACCCGCGGCCGAGATGGACGAGATGAAGTTCGACATGTCTGGCGCAGCCAGTGTGCTGGGTACTTTCAAGGCGCTGGCGTTACTCAAGCCCGCCATCAACGTGGTGGGACTGATCCCCGCTTGCGAAAACCTGATCAATGGGCGTGCGGTCAAGCCCGGCGACGTGGTCACCAGTATGAGTGGCCAAACCATTGAAATCCTCAACACCGACGCCGAAGGTCGCTTGGTCCTGTGCGATGCTCTGACTTATGCCGAGCGATTCAAACCCGCAGCCGTGATCGACATCGCGACCCTCACCGGCGCCTGCGTGGTGGCGCTGGGTGCAGTGCGCAGCGGCCTGTTTTCGGACAACGAGCCTTTGGCCCAGGCTTTGATCGATGCAGGCGAGCGCGCCCAGGATGTGTGCTGGCGCCTGCCGCTTGATGAGGACTACGCCGAGGGCCTGAAGTCCAACTTCGCGGACGTCGCCAACGTGGGCGGCCGAGCCGGTGGAGCCATCACGGCGGCCAAGTTTTTGCAGCGGTTCACTGAAAAATTCCCCTGGGCGCATTTAGACATTGCGGGCAGCGCCTGGAAAAGCGGCGCCAACAAAGGCGCGACCGGTAGGCCCGTGGGCTTGTTGGTTGAACTTTTGTTGGCCCAGTCCACAAGGAAGTAAGAGCGTCCGTGACCCAGGTCGCGTTTCACTTTGGTGCGCCTGACAAGCTGGCCTACGCGCCGCGCTTGTTGCGCAAAGCCGTAGCAACCGGCTCCCGCATCCTGGTGTTGGCCGACTCGGAGCTGTTGCAACAACTAGACGCGGCGCTGTGGGCTAGTGCCACCACCGACTTTCGTCCGCATTGCTTGGCTCACGCTGCGCCGGCGGTGCTTTCCCGCTCGCCGATTGTCTTGGCTGAGCCAGGGGAAGACAGTTTTGCACCAGCGTTTGACGTGCTGCTTAACCTTAGCGCTATGGTTCCACAGTCCATCGAACGCTACCAGCGCGTCATTGAGGTTGTCAGCACCGACGACGAAGACCGCGCCCTCGCACGCCAGCGTTGGAAGTGGTACACGGAACATGGATATGCCATTGACCGGCATGACCTGCAATTGCGCGGCTAGTGCTGTCTTTTTCCCGCCGCTCAAGGCGGGCGCCCTAAACGGCACAGTTTGCAGGTTAAAATTTGTGGCTCTGGAGAGGTGGATGAGCGGTTTAAGTCACACGCCTGGAAAGCGTGCGAGGGGTAAAACCCTCCGCGGGTTCGAATCCCGCCTTCTCCGCCAGAAATTAAGTAAACACGGGCCTTCGGGCCCGTTTTTAATCACCACCCACCAATCGACCCTATATCAATTTGGCAAAAATCATCACGAATAAGACCAATTGCCCGGCCCAGAGCGCGGCGCGTAGGTGGACCTGCATGGAGCCGATACCCCACAAATGGGCCAGAGATTGACCGATACGGCAATACAGCACACAGGCGGCCAAGGCATTGACGTCGGGCAACTTTGCCATGGCGGCGGCCACCAGCACTAGAACGGCGAAAAGCGGAAGGTTTTCCAAGCAATTGGCATGCGCGTCCTCGATGCGGTGCAGCAAGGCCGGATCATCGGCGTGGCGCACGCCGCGCGGCCAATGGGTGATCGGCGTACCTTTTAAGTAGGCTAACCCGCGGTAGCCAAAGACTAGGCCAATCAATGCCAGAGTCCAGGCGGTAAATCCCAAAAGTGCCTGCAATGCCGTCATTGGTGTCTTCCTACTAGATAGAGATGATGAAGAGGGGGACTATAGGGGTATTGCACGCCGCCGTAAACGGCAATTGCTCAAACAAGTAGCCATGATGCTGTCGCATGATGTGGCGGGAATCTCGGATACTGGCAATATGACTACACTTCAATACTACCAAGGAGTTTGCGTATGAGAGCTGTCTGGAAGGACACAGTCATTGCTGAAAGCGACGACACCGTCATGGTCGAGGGGAACCACTATTTCCCTGAGGCTTCGGTCAATCGTGAGTACATCAGCTTTAGCAACCACAAGACCAGTTGCCCCTGGAAGGGCCAGGCCAGCTACTACTCAATCCACGTCAATGGCGACGTGAATCCGGACGCCGTCTGGTACTACGCCGAGCCCAAAGAGGCCGCTGCCAACATCAAAGGCCGCGTCGCGTTTTGGAAAGGTGTGCAGGTCAGCTAATCGGCGGCGCCATCGTACGGGCTGCTTCAGGCCTTCTCAGGCCTCACGAAGCATTGGGGAGCTTTTCTTGTCTATGGCGCCAGATGGAGAAATATACCGATCACCACTACAGGGCATCGGGTTGTTATCCGGATTACCAACCGCTGCTGCCGGGACCGCCCTTAAATGGCCCAGACAAATCAGAGGTGATCCACCCACCATAGAACCCACCTGGCTGCGAGTCAACCTTAGCGCCGCCCACACTGCAGTCGAGATGGTGCGCGTAAAAAGCAATGCAGTCAGATAGCGGCTCTGCTCCTGCCAAGGGTTGCTGATAACTCCAAGCGACCTGTTTCAAGCGACGCCCATCGTCAATCAGATCCCAATAACTCGCGGGACCTTTCCATTCACAAACCGAACCGCCACCAGCGGGTCGCAAAAGTGCACGATCAACATCGGCCAGAGGCAAATAAAACGTAGGTGGGTGTGAAGTCTCTCTTACGGCCCAGGCACCACGCGTTCGAGCCACTAGGGTCTCACCCCAGATGACTACGATCTCACGCGAGTCGCGAACGAGCTCTGGTGGCCGAGGAAAATCCCAGACGGAAACCTGCCCATGCACGGGAGTGTCCGCAAAGTTTGGACGGTCCTTGCCTCGCCAGCGCCACTGCGCCTGGGCTCTGGCCAAGGCATCGAAATCGTTCGTGTTCATGGGATTGAAAAATTCGCTTGCGCGTTACGACAGATGAACATAATGCGGGTTTTCCCTTATGCGAACGGCTTGTTGAAAAATGTTTATGACCTTTGCTAAAAATTTTACTGAGACCACATATTAGAATTAAGTTTGCCTTGTAACCCAAAAAAAATTTACTCATTCTTATGACCACCGTAAAACAATGTATTGATCCGAAAAACAAGGCCGTTATCTCGGTTCGTTCGTCTGACTCCACAGAGGATGCACTAAAACTCATGCGCGATAAGAGAGTTCGCGCTATTTTGGTAATTGATGATGAGCAATTGGTGGGTATTGTTTCTCAAGGTGACTGTGCGATCAAGGTGCTATTGCCACATCGCGATCCAAAGTTAACTCCAATTTCAGACATCATGAGCTCGAACCCTTTCACGGTTGCGCTCTCAAACAGCTTGGACGAGTGCATGGCCATCATGGTACATAAACACATTCGACACTTACCTGTAATTGATCAGAAGAAGGTGATCGGAGTCGTTTCAATTGGCGATATTGTGAAAAATGTGATTGAACTTCAGGCTAGCCAAATTAAGTTTTTGGAGACATACATCAAAGGTCACGGCAACTAAATTTAGTCGCTGTCGTGCCTAGGCGTCAAGAATGAGCCCGCAGGTTTGAATGAGGGTGGAAAACAGCGCTAAACGTGCGCTGTTCGTAAGGGCGATGTATGTGGTGTCGACACACTTGCTAGGCGCCATGACGTACCACCGATGGGTACTTGTTGACCCTAAATCCGCACAGATATAGGGCCATCGGTAACCAAGAGTCGTACGATTATTTTCTGTTGCTCTCGATTTTCCTATTCATGGTTTGCATATCTCCTTTGGTATTGGGCCACCATCATTGAAAGAACCAATATGGCAAAAGTGGGAAAGCTCAGTAGTCCCTTTGAACAGTCGTTCATGTTTCACATGATTCGGGACTTTTTTCTTTTGCTGTTGTTGGTAGCAACGGTAGAAATGGGCATTCGTTATGCTCTGTTGCGATATGACTTTGCCATCAAGGAACAGGCCAAGGTAGATCAAGCCGCACAACAATTAGCCAATGACGTAAAGTCGATCATGCTCAATTCTGGGGGGCCATTAGCGGCTCAAACGGTTTACCCCATACTCAACCGCAACTATGATGATCTGGGGCTCTCCATAGCTGTTGTTCCGTCTGAAGTAACGATAGCGTCCATGAAGCAGTCCTTCAAGATAGACGCCAAAGGCTTGCAACCCACCTGGAAAGACGGGCCCCGTTTGGAGGCGGCCGTCGCCCTCACCGCCGAGCAGTTTTGTCTAAATTGCCACGTCAAGGCCAAAGTGAACGATGTGTTGGGTACGGTCAAAGTTGGCAGTTACCTAGGAACAAAAGAGGCGGCCTGGTGGAATGAGGTGAGGCTCACGGCCGGCGCCCTGAGCCTGAAGATTTTGGTTCACACCATCTTGCTTTTCTTTCTGCTTAAGGCTCGAATGGCGCCGCTCTTGTCTTTGCGCAGTACCGTCTCGCAGTTGGCCCGAGGCCTGATGGACCTGTCGCCCAGAGCCAAGGTCAACGGTGCCGACGAGTTTGGTGAGCTGGCGCAAGATCTAAATCACTTTCTGGACCGCATCACTGTGGTGGTGACCGATCTGGACCAGATCTTGAGCAAAGTGGTGGAGGCGGGGGGCCGTCTCGGCAGTTTGAACCGCGACCTAGAGCAGACCGTTGATGGCTTGCGCGATGCGTCCTCGCAAGGTGCTGAGGGACCTATGCAGGGGCAACCCGCCCAATATCGGGCGCTAGCTCAATCACTAAGAGAAATGGCCTTGCTCGAAGCGAGCATGCAGAGCATTGCGCAATCGGGGCAACAAGTGCTGCATCGCCTAACGCATGTTGAAAAACCAAAATAGACACTCCTCGCAATAGTTAACTTCGGTCTTAGGTGTTCCCCAAGGTCAGGGTAGTCAATGAAGAGACCGCACAGAAACGTCCAGCGACACCGAAGATAAAGGGATTTTTTGATCAATTCCCGATCTCGCGGGACGCAGAGACTGAAAGAATAGCCAACATATGTAGCCCAAAAATAGATGAACTTTTCCTGATTAGTACGGTCCAATAAACGGGCGATGGCGGCTCAATCTGGATCTTTAATCCCTTCCGGTGTCTGTGCAATACCCATCGGCTGGCTTTCATCGCTAAGGTCGACTCTGTTCGACTGGGGCTTATGGAAACACATTTTTCCCCCATCCCACCGTTGCCCGCACCAACACTCACCTTCCGAATTGATGATGCAAGTTCCAGTGCCGCAGCACCTTAGATCCTCACTCATTTGATCTCCTGTATTTACGTAAAGAAATTAGGCTGAAGCCACAAGAACGCCGCGCTTCAAATGCCTTGTTCCTGCGTCTTGTCATGAAGAGCGATGCACGCCCGCCAAGCTCACGATAGGCAAACGATTTGGACAGGGCGTATTGACTCATGGAACAGCGCTTATTCAGTGACCATGCCATCAATAACTTGGATGGTCTTGTCGCAGCGAGCGGCGAGCTCCGGGTTGTGGGTCACAAACAACAGGGTCGTTCCTTGCTCCTGGTTGAACTTGCGCAGAAGTGCAAATACGGTGTCTGCGCTTTTGCTGTCCAAATTGCCCGTGGGCTCGTCGGCCAAAAGCACCGCCGGATTCATAGCCAGTGCCCGGGCGATGGCCACCCGCTGCTGCTGTCCACCGCTCATATTGCCCGCGAGGTTGTCTTTCCATGGGCTGAGGCCCACACTTTCAATTAGCTCAGCAGCACGCTCGCGCATGGCAGCGTTGGGAAAACCATTGGCGCCCAGCATGGGAATCATCACATTTTCTAAGGCGGTAAAAGCCGTAATGAGGTGGTGGTACTGAAATACAAAACCGATGGTGTGGCCGCGCAGACGCGTGAGGTCTTGATCGTTGAGCGCCGTTGTTTCTTGCGTTGCAATTTGCAGCGAGCCCGAGGTTGGGCGGTCTAACAGTCCCACAAGGTTGAGCAAGGTGCTCTTGCCAGAACCCGACGGCCCCATCACCGCACAAAACTCACCGCGCCGCACGGCGAGGTCAATGCCGTGCAATATCTCAGTTTCAAACGGCGTACCAACCTTGTAAGACTTTCGTACACCGCGCAGTTGAATAACAACCGGCTTATCCACGGATTGCCTCCACCGGATCAAGTCGTGCCGCGCGCAGCGCCGGCGCAAGAGCTGCCAGCAAGCCGGTAATGGTTGCTAGCACCAGTGCGATGCAAAACATAGTAGAGTCAAATTCCATCGGGAACAAAGGCGTCCCATCGGCGTTTCGCGCCAATCGCTGCCAAAGCACCAGGGACAGAGCACCGATACCCGAGCCGGCAAGCGCGCCGCCAAAACCAAGCAGCCCGCCTTGTAGCAAAAAGAGACGCAAGATTTTGCCCCTGGAGATGCCCATGGCACGGAGAATGCCGATCTCTCGGGACTTTTGAACAACAGAAACAACGAGTACGCTGGCAATGCCAAACGCGACAGACAGGCCAACAAAAAATCGAATAGCCGTATTGGCCCTGCTTTGGGCGCTGATGGCCGAAAACAGCTGCGCACTGTTTTTGATCCAGCTATCGGCATCAACGCCGATGCTTGTAGCGATGTTTTGTGCCATGGTCTCGGCTGCGTAGATATCTTGCACGGTCACTTCAATACTAGTCACGCCGCCCGCAAGATCAAGCAAACTTTGCGCTGTACGCAGTGCTGTGAAGGTGTTTCGCTGGTTTGCGCTTTTGTTACCCAGGTCAAAAACACCAGCAATGGTGAGCACGCTGGTGGCCCCCGTAGCGGCTGTGACATGGAGCTTGTCCCCGACGTTCACGCCCAAATCCTTGCTCAGTTCGTCACCAATCAGAATATCCGAACCCCTTAGTCGCGATGTTCCACGCAGGATCTTGTCGCTAAAGTCCACTATCTGAAAGTAGGTTTCCGGCTCGATTCCGGACACAGTGACCGCACGTATGGCGCTTCCCCGAACCACCAACATCGGGCCGCTTGCCACGGGCGAAACAACTTTGACCGCCTCCATTGCACGAACCTGGTTGACCACGGTTTGCCACTGGTTGATGGACTTGGTCTGCTGCAACGGGGGCTGCACAATGGATCCCTCTATTTGCCCCCTGGGTGCATCTGGGCCATTGCGCAGTGGGCGGGTTATTTGCTGGGGCTGCAGCAATTGGATATGGGACTGCGTGGCCAGGACGCGGCGAATGAAATTGCTTTGCAAGCCAGATAGCAGGGATGACATAAAGACGATCACCCCTACACCAATGGCAACCCCTGCAATGATGAAAACCGTTTGCAGCCGTCCTTCGCGCAGGAACCGAATGGCTACGATCCATTCAAAGGGCAACCAGGGTGAAAACATGTGTCGCCCTTAATGGGGCGTAGCCTTGGCGCGAACCGGTGCACCCAGTTCCACCGCTGGCACGCCCAACAGTACCGTGTCACCCGGTTCAAGGCCTTGCAGTATTTCCACAAAGCCATCGCTGCGCAAACCAGTCTGGACCTCGACCTTGTTGGCACGCCCACTGTCGATGCGCACCACCCAAGGGGACTGGCCGCCGACGTCACGCACCGCAGACGCAGGCAGCACCAATGTTCCAGGTCGCCGGGCAACTTCGATGTCTACCGATACCGTCATATCCTGTAGAAGAAAAGTTGGGGGGTGGTCTATATTGAGCTTGACTTCAATCGATCCGGTCTGCGCATTCACCCCGGGGCTGATGTAGGCCAGCGTTGCCTCGAATTTTTCTTGAGGATATGCGTCTGCGCAAACAAGTGCTTTTTGTCCGAGCTTGAGAAGTCGCAAATTTTTTTCATCAATAGAAATGACCAACTGTGCTTTTCCCCGGGGCGACAGGGTCATTAGCGCCTTGCCTGGCTGCACTACATCACCAACTTCGACCTTGCGCCCAATGAGCACGCCGTCCACGGGCGCGCGAATCACCGCAAATTTTGACCGGGCACGGGCCCCATCGACCGCAGCCTGTGCTTGACGGATGGCTGCAGCAGCGATCGCATAGTCGCTTCCCTGGGAGTGGGTGGTTTCGAGCTGTTTTTCCGCACCTTTCAACTGCGCATCGGCCAGTTCAAGCACCTTGCGGGCTTCGTCCAACGCGGCTGCGCCGATAAAGCCTTGGCTAAACAAATCTTGGTTTCGCATTAGCGCTGTTTGGGCATTTTGAAAATTGACTTTGGCTTGGCGCAAAGCGAGCGCAGCCAGCGGTGCCTGCAACTCCTGAAGTTGCCGCAGTCGGGCCTGGGCCTGGGTCACAGCAATGTCGGCCTGCCGCTCTGTAGCTAGCAAGTCGGCGGCGGCAAGCTCAATAAGAATATCCTGCGCCTTGACAGCGTCGCCTTCATTGAAAGGAACGCGGGTGACCGTAGATGTCATTTGGGCGCCGACATCCACCCGGTGCGGACTTTCTACGCGCCCGCTAGCCACCACCGTTTGCACAAAGTCTCGTCGCACCACCACCTGCGCGTCCAACGGTGGACCCATTTGCCAACGCACGATAAAGAAAATCAAGCCCACAATGCACAAAAGACCAGCGGAAAAAATCCGTTTGTGCCTAAAAAGCCTTGGTGTGAGGGACATGGTTGGAAGGCGAGCCTTAGGTGTTCGCGGATTGTAGAGCCGCCAGCCCAGGCAGCAGGGGCGCAGGTCTAGCATCCCCTATCCAATGAGCACCAACCCCACACACCGGCTCATTAGCCCGGAACATTGCCCTCTTGGAGTGCCTCGCGTCGGCATTCATAAGTAGCTGCTCCTACAACCGGATACAAAAAGTGGCCTTTGGCATAAAAGCGGCGGGTGGCCAGGTCAACGCGCACGACCACGTCGTTCGGACAGTACTTTTTCGCCTGCTCCTCGGTCTTGAACTGGCCTGCTGGAGCAAAGGCTTGGACCGGCGTGGCCAGAAAAATCAGGATTGCCAGGGCCCAATGCTTTGGATTTGAAATCGCCACGGAACCTACTCCCAATCGACATTTAGACCTTGCATGGCTCCGTCTACGATGCCTGCACCATTTGAAAATCGGTCACCAGCGCCGCAAATTTTCGCTTTTCTTGTGCGGTATCGGGCGGGGTGGGCAAGTCAGACAAAGCCGCTTGGTCGTGGTCTGCTGCTGCCAGTGCATTTTGACCGAGCGCCTGATAGGCCGCAGCCCGGTAGCGGTGGTTTTGGGGTAACCCGGGGTGCAATTCAATGGCTGCGCTATAGGCCTGTACAGCGTCATCGTAGCGATGCAAGACCATGTGCGCATGGCCCAGGTGCGCGTAGGCTGAGCCACCATCGGCCCGCAGTGCAATGGATTTGGAAAAGCATTCCACGCCCTCCGCAAATTGCTCGAGTTGGCACATCGCCATTCCCAACACGTCATAGGCCTTGGCACTGCCGGGCAGTTGCTCGATGGCGCGGCAAATACAGTCCACCGAAGCTTGAATTTGGTGCCGGCGCAGCAGCAAAACGGCGTAGTTGAAAAGCGCGTTAACCGAATCATTATCGGTATCCAGTGCGCTTTGGAACGCAAATTCGGCCATCTCAGCAAAGCCGTTTGTGGCGAAGTGGATCCCAGCTTGCACCCGCTCGTTCACCGTGGATTGCAGACCTTTGGCTGGCGCAGCAGGCGGTGTGTCAAGGGCGCTGATGGTCTGTGCCAAATACGCGCGGCCGAGTTCGATCTCCGCCGGATGTATTGACGCCCCTTCGTAAGCCAAGTCTTGGAACAGTTCGGTGGAAAGCCATTTCTTGTAAAAGTAGGCCGAGTCTTCGCACTTGATGCGGTGGATAAAGGCTTCGTTTGCGACCATGGATTGGCCGCTGCCGTGGTGCACGCGGGCGCGGGTTGCCACCATGACCTTCCAGCCCCGGGACCGGGCGGTTAACGCGTAATCTGCGTCCGAGCAAATGAAGCGCATATTGCTGTCGAGCACGCCAATGTCTTTAACCAGTTGGGTACGCACCAGCATGGCTGCACCGTTGGACCAATAGGTTTCGAAATCGGCGGTGTACGACTCCAGCGGATCGCAGCGGTGCATGCCCAAGGGGGTCAATTGCAGCCCTCCACCCCAGTGCACCGAGCCATCGTCGGCGAGTTGGATGGGGCAGGCAATGCCACACGCCGGGTTAGCACGCATGCAGGCCACCAGGTGGTCCAAGGTGTCGGGCAAGAGGTAGGCGTCTTGGTTCAGGATCAACACGAACTCCACCTCGGGTCGGAAAGCGTGCTTGTACAGGCCCTCGTTTACCGCGGCGGTAAAAAGAATGTTGTCCTCACTGTTGTCCCGAACGAATATTTCTACCGCAGCGTAGTTTTGGCGGTTTATGGCCGCCAGGCATTGCTTAAGCTTCTCCTCGGCTCGGAAGTGCGCGATCAGGATGGGAATGGGCTGCATGCTTCGCTACGGGCTTGTGTGGGGCTTACTTTGCCGTTTGCAGCATCTTCATGGCCGAGGCAATCAGGGCCGAAACCTCTCCCATATGGGTGGGCACGATCAGCGTAGTGGTGGCGTCTGACGCTACGCGGCTGTAGGCGTCCACCGCGCGCTCGGCTACCTTGAGTTGTACGGCTTGCTCGCCGCCAGGCTGGCGTATGGCCGCAGCGATACGCTCAATGGCCTGCGCCGTGGCGTTGGCTACGGCAGTAATCGATGCTGCCTCGCCATCAGCTTTGTTGATCACCGCTTGCTTTTCGCCTTCGGAGCGGGCGATAAAAGCCTCGCGCTCGCCCGTGGCAATGTTGATTTGTTCCTGGCGGCGACCTTCGGATGCGGCAATCAGCGCGCGCTTTTCGCGTTCAGCCGTGATTTGAGCCTGCATGGCGTGCAGAATTTCCTTGGGCGGCGTTAGGTCCTTGATTTCATAGCGCAGCACCTTCACACCCCAGTTGAGCGCTGACTCGTCAATTGCGGCTACGACTTGGGCGTTAATGATGTCTCGCTCCTCAAAGGTCTTGTCCAGCTCAAGCTTGCCGATCACCGAGCGCAGCGAGGTTTGCGCCAGCTGTGAAATGGCGACGATGTAGTTCGATGAACCGTAGCTGGCCCGCATGGCGTCCGTGACTTGGAAGTACAAGATGCCATCGACCTGTAATTGGGTGTTGTCGCGGGTGATGCAAACCTGGCTGGCAATGTCCAGCGGGATTTCTTTGAGCACGTGCTTGTAGGCCACCCGGTCGATAAAAGGCACCAAAAAGTTGAGCCCCGGTGTGAGCGTGCCCTGGTATTTGCCCAGTCGCTCAATTACCCAGGCGTGCTGCTGGGGAACCACTTTGATCGATTGCGTGACAAAAATCACAGCGATCACGAGAAGAATGACAGCAATTTCCATAAAAACCTCCGAATTACGACTTTTCTACGACCAGGCGGTTGCCTGCGAGTTCGACCACGCGGTGCGCGCCAGGTGTGGGCGTTGCGCCAGGGCGGTGAATGACCGTCCAATTGGCTCCGCGGTACTGCACATGGGCTGTGCCATCGATCCCCCACGCAGTGATGGTGAGGGTTTCACCAATGTCCATAAACACGTCGGGGTTGGCCTGGGCGCCCGGCTCCTGGGGCCGCTGGCGTTTGTATTGGCGCCACAGCGCGACCGCACCGCCGCCCACGCCGGCAGCCACCAGCATCTGCGCCTGCGCGGGCGCGCCCAGGTTTGCAGCCAACCCCGCAGCGGCCATTCCAAGGGCCAGCATTAGCAAATAAAAGGTACCGCTCAGCAGTTCAGCCGCCACGGCTACGCCAGCAGCCAGCCACCACAGTGTGGAATATTCCATGTTGCCGCCTCCGTTGGATAGGTTTTTCGGGTGCCCCATTGTGGCCCTAAAGTGGTGCGGTGCAGCAAAAATGACCTATTTAGTCCGTACACTTCCCGCTCCTTGCAATGTGTTTGCCCCCTCGCTGGAGTGATTTGATGAAGTTTCGTTTCCCTATCATCATCATCGATGAAGACTTTCGCTCGGAAAACACCTCCGGGCTTGGCATCAGGGCCCTGGCCCAGGCCATCGAGTCCGAAGGCCTGGAGGTCTTGGGCGTCACCAGCTACGGTGATTTAAGCCAGTTTGCCCAGCAGCAAAGCCGCGCCAGCGCATTCATATTGTCCATTGACGACGAAGAATTCACCCCCGGCCCGGACTTGGACCCGGCGGTGCTTAACTTGCGCCACTTTATTGAAGAGGTGCGCCGCAAGAACCTGGACGTGCCAATTTACGTCTACGGCGAGACCAAGACCAGTCGCCACATCCCAAACGATATCTTGCGCGAGCTGCACGGCTTCATCCACATGTTTGAAGACACGCCGGAGTTTGTGGCGCGCCACATCATCCGCGAGGCCAAAAGCTATCTGGAAGGCGTGCAGCCGCCCTTCTTCAAAGCGCTGCTGGACTACGCCGAAGACGGTTCGTACTCCTGGCATTGCCCCGGCCACTCAGGTGGCGTGGCTTTTCTTAAAAGCCCGGTGGGCCAGATGTACCACCAGTTTTATGGCGAAAACATGCTGCGCGCCGACGTGTGCAACGCGGTGGAAGAACTGGGCCAACTGCTGGACCACAACGGCGCTATTGGCGCCAGCGAGCGCAATGCGGCACGCATTTTTAACGCCGACCATTGCTTCTTTGTGACCAACGGCACCAGCACAAGCAACAAAATGGTCTGGCACCACACGGTGGCACCCAACGACGTGGTGGTGGTAGACCGTAACTGCCACAAGTCCATCCTGCACGCCATCATCATGACCGGCGCGATTCCGGTGTTCTTGAAGCCCACGCGCAACCACTTCGGAATCATCGGCCCCATCCCGCAAAGCGAGTTTGAGCCCGCCAATATCCGTGCCAAGATCAAGGCCAATCCGCTCATCAAACAGCACTTGTCTGGTGTGGACGCAGCCACCATCCAGCCCCGGGTGCTGACGCTGACGCAATCCACTTACGACGGCGTGCTCTACAACACCGAGACGGTGAAGAAGATGCTGGACGGCTACGTGGACAACATCCACTTTGACGAAGCCTGGTTGCCGCACGCGGCCTTCCACCCGTTTTATGGCAGTTACCACTCCATGGGTAAAAAGCGGCTGCGCCCTAAAAAGGCCATGGTCTACGCAACCCAGTCCATCCACAAGCTGCTCGCCGGCATCAGCCAGGCCAGCCACGTGCTGGTGCAAGACTCGCAAACCGTCAAGCTGGATAAACACCTGTTCAACGAGGCGTATTTGATGCACACCAGCACCAGCCCCCAGTACAGCATCATCGCCAGCTGCGACGTGGCCGCCGCCATGATGGAGCCGCCCGGTGGCACCGCGCTGGTGGAAGAAAGCATTGCAGAGGCACTCGACTTTCGCCGTGCCATGCGCAAGGTGGATGAGGAATACGGTGCTGATTGGTGGTTCAAGGTCTGGGGGCCAGAGAAGTTTGCCGACGAGGGCATTGGCCGCGCCGACAACTGGATCATCAAGGGCGAGTCCGCCAAGGCCAAGGCAGGAGTCAACTGGCACGGCTTTGGCAAGATGGCCACCGGCTTCAATATGCTGGACCCGATCAAGGCCACGATCGTCACCCCCGGCATGGACTTGAACGGGAAGTTCGCCAAAACCGGCATACCCGCCAGCATCGTGACCAAGTTTTTGGCCGAGCACGGCGTGGTGGTGGAAAAAACCGGCCTGTACAGCTTCTTCATCATGTTCACCATCGGCATTACCAAGGGCCGATGGAACAGCATGCTGACCGCGCTGCAGCAGTTCAAGGACGATTACGACAAGAACCAGCCCATGTGGCGCATCCTGCCCGAGTTTTGCAAAAAGCACCCGCGCTACGAGCGCATGGGCCTGGCCGACCTGTGCCAGCACCTCCACGCGCTCTACGCCAAGTACGACATTGCACGCCTGACCACCGATATGTACCTCAGCGACCTGGCCCCGGCCATGAAGCCCAGCGACGCCTACGCCCACATTGCGCAGCGCTTGACCGATCGGGTGGAGATTGATCACTTGGAGGGCCGCATCACCGTAGGCTTGGTGACGCCCTACCCACCGGGCATTCCCTTGCTCATCCCCGGCGAAGTGTTTAACAAGAAGATCGTTGATTACCTGAAGTTCGCCCGCGAGTTCAATAGCCAGTGCCCCGGGTTCGAGACTGACATCCACGGCTTGGTGGAAGAAGAGGGCGCGGACGGCAAAAAGCACTATTTTGCGGATTGCGTCCGGGTTTAACTGCCCAACTGACGATTTCGCTTACACTAAAGTTGCTTGTCGGGGCGCCAAAGACGTAAGTCGAGGCTGAGACCACTAAGGTGGAACCCGCTGAACCTGATCGGGGTCATTCCCGCGTAGGGAACAACGTATGTTGGCACCGGACCCCGCACGGCTTCAAAAAAGCCCACGCACTCTACGGTAACCCAGGCAGGCTCCACCTTCA